>Ga0194055_10000001_pt1 | contig 256811 bp, 234 predicted proteins | sample SepL449m_MetaG_FD_155482 | JGI IMG/M metagenome (GOLD analysis project Ga0194055, IMG submission 155482) | Anoxic zone freshwater microbial communities from boreal shield lake in IISD Experimental Lakes Area, Ontario, Canada - Sep2016-L442-9m | ecosystem: Environmental > Aquatic > Freshwater... | reverse complement strand
GTGCAGGCGGTGCAGGCGGCGCGGGCAGCGGAGGAACCACGGCTAAAACGGTGAGGGCGATGCGCTCGCCGCACATCACACAGAACTTCGAACCGATCGGGTTGTCGGCACCGCAGACGTCACATGCCATTGCGAATCACCCTTGGTCAATCGACGGACACCAGCGGACCCAGCGAGCCGCGGCGCAGATTGTGAATCGAATCCGATTCAGCCTGCGGCCAGTGCTCGGTCAATCAGTATTACCTCAGCAGCGGTCAACGGAAGCGCCAACGCTTCGGTTCGCCCCTTATCACTCATCTTTACCAAGGTCTTTTTGACCACATCGACCGTCTTGTCATCGCCCAATCTTTCGGCGAGATCGACGAACTGCGTCTGCAAAAAAGTCAGGCAGAGGGCATCTTCGTGGGTCTGCGTGTCGTCGTCTGTTTTGATCTTTTCCTTGCGGATGATTCGCTGCACATGATCGATGACATCAACGTCATAGCCAGCCTCAACAAGTACCGAGGCGACCTCGTCCGCGTGCTGCGCCTTAAGGGAAGTCCTCCACCGCAAGTAACCAACTCGTCCATCAGGAAATTGATCCCGCGGAATCGACCAGCGACGCAGGTGATGAGCGCGGGCAGCCAACAGTTGTGCGTCGCTCGGGGCGGAATCAAGCTTCCATATCCACGCTGTCATCAATTCGGCGTGGGCTTGTTCCTTCGGACGTTCAACCCCGTCAACCATGATGACGTTTGGATCATCAGCGTTCATGGCATCGATTGCCGCAATGGCTAGGTCGAACCGGGCATCAGTCATTTAGGCGCCAGTTTGGTCACCCGATGGCCTCAGGTCGATCCGAAGAATCAAAATGCCGTCGTCGATAGAGGCTTCCGCATCGCCAATCATCGCGAAATCTTGGTAATCGACCTGTGCCTGCTTGATGAAGCGTGTCCGTTCCTCGCCACCGATTGGCGGGAGCGTTCGGCTCTTTACCGCGTTGGCGCGGTCTTTGAATCGTGCCACCATCGCCGCAAGATCAAGTTGGTCATCCATTGTGGCCACCGTAGTCATTGTCAGAAGCCGATGACTCACTGACCTGACTTTCAAGATCTTCGAGGGTGACAATTTCTAGGCCAGCCGGTTCAATCTCAACGGGAGCAACAACAACCGGACCGCTAGCGGTGGGGACAACGGGCGCCGGTACCGGAGCGACAACTACCGGAGCGACAACTACCGGAGCGACAACTACCGGAGCGACAACTACCGGCACATCGGCATTGGCCGTATCTTCAAGTTCAGTAAGCGCTTCGAGGCCAATCGTGGTCGATGTCGGCCGAGTGCGCCGCCAATACAGCACCGTGAGTAATCCAACCGCAACACCAACGGCGAGCAATCCGGCAATGATGAGTTGAAGTTTTTGTCCCGACGACAGGCCGCCTCTCCCACTGATCAACGGCACCGTGGTCGACGACGACGGTGCAAGATCATCCGGAGCGATTGTGGAACTCGACGGGGGACGAGTATTTGGGACCGACAAATTATCAGCCGTCGTTGTCGTTGTCGTTGAATCAGTCGGCTTCTTGGTGGTCACGGTCGTGTTCGTTGGCTTTGTCGTCGTCGTTGCCGGTCGGCGGGTCGTTGTTGTTGAAACAATGGTTGTGGTCGACGCTGGCGAGGTCGTCGTAGGAGCGACCGTCGTCGGCGCGGCAGTGGTCGACGAAGTCTGCGCTCCAGCACTGGTCGAGCCTGTTGTCAGATCAACCAACAAAACGCCGGCGGATACTGCCACAACGGCGCATCCAGCAACCGCTAACCGCAACGCGACGCTGTTCGTTTTCACCGATCTCGCTTCACGCACTGACGGCGGCTTAGTCGAAGGAATGTCAACGCCAAACACTACAGCTGATGGCTCGGACACGAGTACGTCGTGCGACCAGCGACAGTTCGTCGCTGCAACGGAGAATCGTCGATCGGGCACCGACCGTTCCGATTTCGCATGGCTTGCAGATCACCCGTATGCGATCCTCCGCGCGAGAACAGTTCTGGCAACGTAGCGCAAAGCTCCGCATAGAGCCTGTCTCGTTCGGCCGACGAAAGCGATGATGTGGGACGAGCCGGATCGATGCCAGCCCGCCACAAAGTTTCATCGGCTAACAAGTTGCCGATTCCTGCGATCTTGGCCTGATCGAGCAACCGACCCTTTATCGGCGTCGAACCAGTGGCGACTATGGCGGAAAAGTCCGACTCCGAAAGACTCAGCGCGTCGGGTCCAAGCCGATTTTCATCGGGGTCTAACTCGACCCCGCCCAACCGCCGTGGATCACGCATAACCATTGATCCGCCATCGGAAAAAGCGACAGAGAACCGGTCCCAGGCCGATAGATCTCGATCACTGGAATAGGCGAGTTGGTCGATCGCTGCGGCTCCATCGACGATCAGGCGGCCGGTCATGCCGAAGCGCAGCCCTAGCGTTGGACCGCCAACGACATCAAGCAGCAGAAGCTTTCCGATACGACGATCAAGGCCAAACGACCGTCCTTGCAGTGCCGCCTCAACATGTGACGCCGTGAGTCCGCCTTTGAGATACCACGAATCGGGTGCATCGACTCGCTCGATGCACCGACCCAACGTTCGCCGCGCCAGCTGACGGTAAAACTCGATTTCTAAAAGTTCGGGCATGAAGTGAGCTCCCGGCGACCGCTCCGATCACTGACGAGATTGCCAGTATTCATCGTATGGATCAGTCAGCAATCAGCGCGAGTGCCTGCGTGAAATCGGCGATGATGTCATCGCCGTATTCAAGGCCAAGCGAAACCCTTACTGTTCCGGGTCCAATGCCGTTCGCCTCGAGTTCGACATCGGTGAGGTTCACATGGGTAGTCGAGGCGGGATGGGTCACCAACGTTTCAGGTCCACCGAGCGATGTGGCCAATTGCGCAACGCGAGTGCCTTCAACAAATGTTCTTCCGGCATCGAGCCCACCGTGAATGTCAAACGTGAGGAGCCCTCCGGGTAACGCCATTTGCCGCTGGGCCAATTCGTGTTGTGGGTGCGACTTAAGACCCGGATAACTCACCAATGAAACCTTTGGATGCGCTTCAAGCGCTTCGGCGAGTCGTTGAGCACTGTCGGACTGTTGGCGAAGCCGGACGCCGAGGGTTCGAAGCCCCCGCAAGCCGTTCATCGCGTCGAATGGCGATGCGTTCGCTCCTTGCAATACTGCGAAACTCCAGAGCCACGAGACGAGTTCTTCGCTCCCCGCAACTACTCCCAGCGTCGCGTCGTTGTGCCCAGCAATCGCTTTTGTTGCCGAGTGCAACACCAGGTCAACGCCATGGTCGAGCGGTTGTTGGACCAGCGGTGTCGCGAACGTCGAATCAACCACGGTTACGGGACCGGCGATCGCCCCGATCTCATCGAGATCGACCAAATCGAGGCGCGGATTAGCTGGCGTCTCGGCGAACACCAATGTTGTTTTCCCCGGGCGAATGGCTTCGGCAAAGGCTCCCGGATTGGTGCCATCGACGAACGTGACATCGATTCCGAAACGCGGACACGCCGTCTGCAATAACAACTGAGTCCCCGCATACAACTGGCGCTGCGCGACGATGTGATCGCCGGCCGAACATAAACCCAAAATGACCGCGCTAATCGCGCCCATCCCCGACGCGAATGCTCGGGCGGCCTCAGCACCTTCGAGTTCCGCGATGGCATCTTCAAAACCTTTGACGGTCGGATTGCCATAGCGGCTATAGAACCGGTTCGCTCCGGCTGTCGTCGCCATCGCCCGGCCCTCGGCGACCGTTGGAGTCACAAAGGTTGTCGTCGCCCACAAAATCGGGGCTAACGCGGTTTCGTTGTCGGCCCGCCCCGCACGAATCGCTCGCGTTTCAGCATGCAATGGTTTCGGGTGGCCCGATTCGGCGGGTAGTTGATCAGCCATCTCAGTTCTCCAATTCGGCAAGGAATCGACTGAGAGGACCGCCAACTTGGTCAAACTCAACCAAAAAACCGTCATGGCCTTCTGGGCTGTCGATCTTTACGTAGGTGCACGGCGTGCCCTGCGCGTCGAGATGATCCCGCAATGCCTCTTGTTGGTTGGCGGGATACAAGTTGTCCGACGAAATACTCATCACCAAGCACGGCGCTATAACACGCCGTAAAGCGAGTTCGATTCCCCCGCGACCGCGTCCGAGATCGTGGAGATCCATAGCTCGGTTGATGACCAAGTACGAATTCGCATCAAATCGTCGAGCCAACTTCGCTCCGTGGTAATCCAAATAACCCTCGACGTCGAAACGCTGCCACAACGTAAAGGTGTCATCAATTGGATCTACCAGGCTACGCCCGAACCTCTTGTCGAAACTCTCGTCAGTGCGGTACGTAATTTGTGCAACTTGGCGAGCGAGCGCGAGCCCACGATGAGGACCATCGCCGGGCGAAGCATCGTAGTAATCGCCTCGTTTCCATTTCGGGTCAAGTACGACCGCGTTTCGACCAATCGAACTCCAAGCAATTTGTTGCGCACTGGTTGCGACCGTCGAGGCAATCGCCACTAGCGAACGCACGCGCTTGGGGAATGTCACGCCCCATTCGAGGGCTTGCATTCCACCCATCGAACCGCCAATGACAGTCAGCCACGTTTCAACCCCGAGATGGTCCGCTACCGCGGCTTGTGTCCGAACGATGTCACGAATCGTCACGGCCGGAAAGGTCGCGCCGTAACGCTGACCAGTACTCGCATCAATCGATGATGGCCCAGTCGTTCCCTGACAACCACCAAGCACATTGACGCAAACCACGAAATAGCGATCGGTATCGAGCGCACGGCCGGGTCCGATCAAATCGTCCCACCAACCAGGCGTCGGTTGGCCCGGAGCACTGGGACCAGCGGCATGCGCGTCGCCGGTCAGCGCGTGGCATACCAAGATCGCGTTGCTGGCATCGCTGTTGAGGACACCCCACGTTTCATAGGCCAAGGTGACGTTGCGCAGCAGATCCCCGCCTTCAAGCGCGAACGGTCGATCAGTGGCGATGGTGCAGAATTGCCGGAACGCGACAGGGTCACCGGGGCGCCATGCGCCGCTCGCCGGCAAGAGGTCAGCGCTCAGTGGCGCCCGATCGGTTGGTCCGTCCAATGTCATGATGTGTAAAGCATTTTCGTGTAACGGGATGGACAAGCGCACGGGTGGACGGACCCAGGAGTCCGGACACTTCGTTGCCTTTGACCAAAAAGGTCGAGGGCCACATCCCCACCGTCACCGAGGTGAAAGCGGGATGGCACCTTGGGTGTCCTTCCCAGGTTGCCGGACCCGGTTTCCCGGGCCACTCGTGATGTTGTCAACAAGGAAAGTCTGTCCGACTACCTCCCGTCAAGTGCGCATCATCAAAATGTCCCTCTTTGGCCGGCTTAATCTCAGCCTTGCGCCTGAAATGTGCACGACGGGTTGCCGCCACCTGCCAAGTTGAAGGTCACGGTGACTAGTCCGTCGAAATTGGTCACCGAGATCACCAAATTGATCGATGCCCCAGCAGGAAGCGTGCCATCTGGCGGGTTGATCGACACAGCAGTATTTCCGTCAACGGCCCGAAATGAGCCGGCCGCCGAACCATAATTCGTGACGGTGATGTGGTCGCCCGGTTTTGAAGCCCGCGATGGGCACACTGCCGACAAGCGAGGCGTGCCCGCTACCGTCGGCGGCGGTTCGGGCGCCGGGGATGCTGGTGGAACGACTACCACGATGGTGTCGGCCGGTGACTTCGTCGAAACTTGGGTAGTGGTAACGGCGTTTGGATCAACCGTGTCAACAACCGAATCAGTCGGCAATGCGGCAGCCGCTGACCCATCTTCGACACCGGTCGAAGGATTACTACCTGACAACCGATCAGGTGCTGTCACATCAGACCCAACCGTCGAAACCGTTGCAAGCACCGAGCCATGATCATCATTACCCGAAGACGTGAGCGCGATTATTGCGAATGCTCCAGCGAGAACGAGACCCACGACCGCAACGGCAATCAGGATTCGCTTGTTTGACGTTGCTCCCGAGTCAATCGCTTCGGCGGGCGCTAGTGATTCAGGGAACTCAACTGACTCACCCGCGATCGCCGAGACCGCTGTGACCGTGACCGCCGAAGGTGACGGAGGTGGAGGAGGAGGTGGTGGTGGTGGAGGCGCGGCGAGAGACGTTGCGACGACCGCAGTCCGAGCGCCACATTCGCCACAGAACACAGCGCCGACGGCCAACGTTCCGCCGCAAGAAGCACACTGGTTTCCTGATCCGGCCGAGTCGTCGTGAGCCGGTTCATTTTTCGCATCTTCAGCCATCCGCACCCCTAACTGGTTGTGGTAAAGCCTAGCGATGGCACCGACAACATTGAGGTCGGCAGTTCGTCACTTCGCCTGTGCGGCATCCGACATTGGATCCCAGGCAGTGAGATCAGCCAGGCGCGCATCATTCGAAAACATTTCGACGATCGGCTGGTCGAGGCCAATGCGCTTCATGAGACGTTTCACTTCAAGTTCTTGATCCCAAAGCACCAGCGTCACAACGAGACCTTCTTCGCCCGCACGGGCGGTGCGGCCCGAACGATGCAAATACGCTTTTGCATCTTCAGGCGGGTCGTAATGAATCACGACATCAACGTCATCGACATGAATGCCACGAGCAGCAACGTCAGTCGCGACTAACAACGGGAGCTTGCCAGCCGAGAAATCGGCGAGCGCTTTTTCGCGAGCGGTTTGCCGCAAATCGCCGTGAATTGCTTGGGCCCGAATTCCCTCGGTGGCGAGTTGCTCCGCAAGTCGATCGCACCCGCGCTTCGTTCGCACAAATACCATCGTTCGACTCGCGCCGGCAGCAATGGATGCGACGACCTTGACTTTGTCCATCTGATGAATATGCAAGAACCGGTGGCTCATCTCGTCAACGGTCACCGCATCAGATTCAACCTCGTGCATAACTGGGTCAACCTGATAGCGCTTGATCAAGGTGTCGACAACACCGTCAAGCGTCGCCGAAAACAGCAAGGTTTGATGTCGGTTCGCAGCCTGGCGCAGGATCCATTCGACCTGAGGGAGAAAGCCCATATCGGCCATGCGATCAGCTTCGTCAAGCACCACGATCTCTAAATCAGCGACCGAAACTTCGTTTCGCTCAATGAGATCAATCATTCGACCCGGGGTCGCCACCACGAAGTCAACCCCTTTGGCCAACGCCTGAATTTGGCGATCCATATTCGCCCCGCCATAGACCGCCAACATGCGGACATTGCGCGATTCGGCAAGTGGTGCCAATTCATCGTGGACCTGCAATGCCAATTCGCGAGTGGGGACCAAGGCGATCGCTTTAGGTCGACGTGGCTCAGCGCGACCAACTCGTTCGACGATCGGTAATCCAAAGGCCAGAGTCTTTCCCGAGCCCGTCTTGGCCTTCCCGCAAACATCACGCCCCGCGAGTGCATCGGGGATGGTGAGCGCCTGGATTGCGAATGGCGACATGATTCCGCGCTCAGCGAGCGCAGCGACAAGGTCGGGTGACACGCCAAGCGCGTCAAATGTGATGGTCATTTGCAGGTTCGTACACTTTCGTCCGGATTAGGCTACCCGCTCAGCCGTGAATTCCCGGACAAACCGGCGTCAACCGGGAAGGTTTGCTTCAATCGCTCCGATGATTTCGTCAGAGTCAGGCTCGACCATCGGCCGAAAACGGGCAACCACTTCGCCCGTCGGAGACACTAAGAACTTCTCAAAGTTCCATTGCACGTCACCCGCATCGCCGCTCGCATCGGTCGCCTGAGCAAGTTCGGCGTAAATCGGGTGACGGTTGTCGCCGTTGACTTCGATTTTTTCCATTAACGGAAACGAGACGCCATAGGTGGTCGTGCAAAATTCTTGGATTTCGGCTGGCGTTCCCGGTTCTTGACCCATGAATTCGTTCGACGGAAACCCAATCACGGAAAAACCTTTGTCGCTGTATTGCTTTTGTAGCGCTTCGAGAGTCGCGTACTGGCCAGTCAGGCCGCATTTGGATGCAACATTGACCATCAATACTGTTTGGCCCTCGAACTCGGCCAAAGTCGACGGCGTGCCATCAAGGCGATTGATCGGGATTTCATAAATCGACACAACGTCTCCTCGGTGTCAGGCGACGACCCCCCGGGCCATCGACAACTCATAAAGTATCGTGGCTGCGTCGCCCCGTGCACTATCGGAGCGTTATGAATTGTCGGTGCGGCATCTACCATCACCACATGCCATCGCCGGGATCGTCGGATACGTCGGAATCGTCGATCCGCGGAATCGATCGCATGGCCCTGGCCCGAGCACGCGGCGCGCTGGCCGCGGCTGGATTGCCGGTCGAAATCAAGCTCGAACGCGCATCGAGTGTGACCAATGAAGTTTGGCTCTCCGATGACTTTGCGGTGCGAATCAATCGGCAACCGAACCAACGCCTATGGCGCGAGGCGATCATCGGCCCGCTGCTACCAACTGAGGTTGGCTATCCAACAGTCGTGGCATATGGCGGCGAGGTCGGAAAGGACTGGCTGATCTCGCGACGAGTTTCCGGGCAACCCCTCAGTCGATGCTGGCCGACGATGACTCGCACCCTACGACGGCAAGCGACCCGCGAATTGGCCAACAAACTTCAATCGCTTCACCAGTTTGAAGGCCCTGACGACCTCCCGGAAATCGACACGCCCCAATTGCTTGACCCCCACACGTTTCGAGCTATCGACCCACTTTTGGTGGGCCTAGCGAAAGCGGCAACACTCGAACATGTACCTCGCCACCTGATCGATCAGGCGAGATCAATCGTGTTCGGTACCAGTTCGTGCATCGAACCCTACCGACAGCGCACCTTCATCCACGGCGACTTGTCGTTCGAAAATATGTTATGGGACGGCGAACACCTCACTGCACTAGTGGACTTCGAGTTTTCAAGGCGCGCTCCGAACGACGTCGATCTCGACGTGTTGCTGCGGTTTTGTGCCTTTCCATTTTTGCATGTCGCTCAGGATTACGAACACGAAACTCACGCCTCCGACTACGCCGAGGTTCCGTATTGGATCGTCGAGGACTATCCGGCCATCGTCGAGTTCGACCAACAGTTTGAACGCCTTCGGCTGTACTCGATCGCCTATGACGTGCGGGAGATCTTGAACACGCCACCGACGAAGTCGATTCGATCGCTAGCAATTCATCATCCCCTGCGGCGCCTCGAACGCACCATCGACGGGATGAGCCACCTTGACCGCCTGGTCGGTGAGCAACCAAGCGAGTCATTGACCCTCGACCAGCTAAAAATCGGCAATCCAACCGGCAATCCAACCGGCGACGCAGCGCCAGAGTTAGGACGGCTCTTCAATCGTTGAGTCGGCATAGGCCCGGTAAATGTCGTCACCATCTTGAGGGCGTCGTCGAAGGCCTCGCACCACGAGGAAAAGTGCAACTCCAGCGAACACGAGCAAGCTCAGCCACGTATTGAGGCGCAGGCCCGCAATTCGGTTTGATGAATCAATCCGAAGCGATTCAACCAGGAATCTGCCGAGGGCATAGCCGCCGACATACAACGCGAAAATACGACCAGGCCGGACGACGCGCCGTCGGTCCAGTAGCACCAATAAACCGGCGAGCGACAGGTTCCACAACGCTTCGTACAAAAATGTAGGTTGAAACGTCGAGAACTGTTCGTAGCCAATCTGGCGATTGGCCAAGCTGATGCGCAGTCCCCACGGCAGCGAAGTCGGACGGCCAAACAACTCTTGATTGAAGTAATTGCCGATCCGACCAATTGCCTGGGCCACGGCGATTGCCGGGGCAGCGACGTCAAGTCCCGCGGATAGACGCATCCCTCGCCGTTTACCGGCCCAAAGGCCAACTCCGACACCCAGTGCAATGCCGCCGGGGATTCCGAGGCCGCCGTTCCAAATCATCAGCGGCGACTGCGCCCCGTTCGCGAACGGATTGTCGAGCCAATGCCCTCGGTACAACTGGTTGTCGGTGATGACGTGATAGATGCGTGCGCCGATCAATCCTGCCGGCACGGCCCAGAGCGCGACCGATGTGATGTCATCGGGATTTCCCCCGCGAGCGGCCCAACGGCGGCGAGCGATCTCAATCGCGGCAAATACGCCGAGCGCAATCATCAATCCATAAGCCCGCAGGTGAAGGGGACCGAGTGAAATTTGGTTCGATCCTGGACTGGCTATTGAGCCAAACAGCACCCCCAACTTCATAAACGGCTGCCTGCCAACTGCCCAGAATCGATCGCGAACAGGTCATCGAATCCCGCAGTGACCGGCGACTGTAATCCTTTCACTGCCGGGAGTAGTTGCTCGGCGAAAAATCGGGCGGTAACCACTTTTGCTGCCATGAACTCGGCATCGCCCGAACCAACATCGAGACTGGCTTGAGCCACAAGCGCCTGTTTAGCCATGAGAGACCCACCTGCCACCAACGAGAACATCCGCAAGTAGGGCGTAGCGCCAGCCAATGCATGTCGAACGTCGGCGATACCGTTTTCCATAAGCCAGGTCGTCGTTTCCGTCAGCACCTCGACTGCCTCGGCGAGATTCACCCGAATGGACTGAAGGTGCTCACCGGCATCTGCGAGCTCGTCACCAATCGCTCGCACCGATGCGAGAAAATCATTGACTACGCCACCGCCTCGCTGCGGCAGCTTGCGCCCAACTAGATCCATCGCCTGAATGCCATTTGTTCCTTCGTAAATCGGGGTAATGCGAGCGTCGCGAAAATGCTGAGCAACGCCAGTTTCCTCGACATAACCCATGCCGCCATAGACCTGAATCGCGAGTGACGTGAGTTCGACTCCTAGGTCGGTCGACCATGCTTTGCAAATTGGGATTAACAAATCGACTTGCTCTTGATTTGATTCCCGAACTGATTCATCGGGATGAGAAATCGCGATGTCCATTCGTTCGGCGGTCACATAAATGAGTGAACGCATCGCCTCAATTGATGCCTTCATCGTGAGCAACATCCGCCGAACATCGGGATGGTCGATGATCAATGAACTCGTGCCGGCCGCAGACCCCGGCGCAGTGCCCTGACGGCGCTCTTGGGCGTAACCCACCGCATCTTGGTAGGCGCGTTCTGCAAGGGCAAGCCCTTCAAGGCCGACCGATAACCGCGCGTTATTCATCATCGTGAACATGTAGCGCATGCCGCGATTTTCCTCACCAATGAGGTAACCGATAGCGCCATCATTCTCACCGAAACTCATCACACAGGTCGGGCTTGCCTTGATGCCCATCTTGTGTTCGATCGAGACGCACTTGACGTCATTTCGATCACCAAGACTTCCATCGTCATTGACCAAAAACTTCGGGACGATAAAGCACGAAATACCTTTAGTGCCGACCGGTGCCCCGGGGGTTCGAGCAAGAACGAGATGAATGATGTTGTCAGCCATGTCGTGCTCGCCAAAAGAAATGAAGATCTTCGTCCCGGAAATGCGCCAGGTCCCGTCCTCGGCCGGAACTGCTTTTGTACGCAACGCGCCGACATCCGAACCGGCTTCTGGTTCGGTCAGGTTCATCGTGCCGGTCCATTCTCCCGACACCATCTTGGGCAGAAAGATCTCTTTTTGGGCCTCGTCGCTGTGGTGACGAAGCATGTCGATCGCCCCCTGAGTGAGCAACGGACACATTGAGAACGCCATGTTCGCGCTTGAAATGAACTCCTGCATCACGGTGCCCACAAGCCACGGAAACCCACCGCCTCCGTAGGCGGGTTCGAATGGCACAGCACCCCAGCCGCCGTCAATGTAGGCGCGATAGGCCGAGATGAATCCGTCGGGAGTCTTCACGGTGCCGTCGGGTTGCCACTGACTGCCTTGAACATCGCCGATTCGATTGAGAGGCGCGATCACGTCACTAACGAACCGGCCGTTTTCTTCAAGCACCGCTTTGATCGTTTCCGAATCAAGGTGGACGTAGGGTTCGAGCTCGCAAATGCGGTCTAAATCGACCAGGTGATCGAGCACAAATGAAATGTCAGTGAGGGGGGTTCGATAGTCAGCCACGTGCAGACGATAGACCCACCAGCGGTAGATTTCCCACGCAGAACTAAAGCCACGCAACTAACCGACTAGGAGTGCGCCTCGATGATCGAACTCGAACAACGCGGTGACGTTCGCGTCCTACACATGCGCAATGATGAAAACCGTTTCAACCGCCAAAGCATCGACGCATTGCATGCCGCGCTCGACGAGGTCGAAGCTATCGATGGTCCGGTGGCACTTGTGACAACCGGTGAGGGCAAGTTCTATTCGAACGGACTTGACCTTGATTGGCTCCTCGCCGGGACCAATGACACCAGCGGATTTCTCGATGATGTCCATCGGCTACTCGGTCGGATCCTGGGGTTTCCCGCCGTAACGGTCGCAGCTGTAAACGGCCACGCGTTCGCGGGCGGCGGAATGCTCGCCGTCGCGCATGATTTTGTCGTCATGCGCGAAGATCGCGGCTATTGGTGTTTGCCCGAGGTCGACCTGGGACTTCCACTCACTCCCCCGATGTATGCAGTAGTCGCCGCTCACTTACCGCGACCAACCGTGCACGAATCCTCGTTGAGCGGACGTCGTTATTCGGGTCCCGAAGCAGTCATCGCCGGAATCGCCGACGAAGTCGCCGACGATGCATCAGTGATCGATCGTGCCGTCGAAATCGCCGGCCAACTCGCTGGAAAAAATCGCGACGTAGTACGCGAACACAAACGCTTGATGTACGGCGCTGCCATCGACCTGTGCCTTCAGGTAAATCCGTCCGGGGCTTAGACGAGTGTGAGGCCGTCAGGACCGACGAATTCGTAACGTCCACGACCGGCAGCTTTGGCTCGGTACATCGCGGCATCAGCCATGGCCATCAGCGAGTCGACAACATCGGTTCGCGATCCAGCGAGCACGAGTCCGATCGATACACCAACCTGCACTTCATTGCCCTGGATTGTGATTGGTTGGCCGATTCCCTCGATCAGTCGATCAGCTAGTAGGCGGAGTTGAACAGGATCGCCCATCCCCTCGACCAAGACAGCGAATTCATCGCCGCCAATGCGCGCCGCAGTGTCAGTCTCGCGAATTGCTAATCGAATTCGGTGAGCGATCTCGACGAGTACCGCGTCACCGACATGGTGACCGAGATCGTCATTGATCGCCTTGAAACCATCAAGGTCGAGATATAAAAGTGCGACGTGTTGGTGATGTCGATGAAAACGCGCCAGCGCCTGTTCCAGACGGTCATAGAGCAAGATGCGATTCGGTAGCGACGTGAGATGATCGTGAGTTGCCAACTGCAGCAATCGCAACTCGGCGTCTTTCATCTCGGTTATGTCGCGCGCTACGGCGGAAATCGACTCAATGCGGTCGTGCACATCGCGGTGGGCGATGAACAACGCTGACACTGGGATGAATGACTCACCACGAGCGCAGAAAGCGAGTTCACCGCGCCAGATGCCATCTCGTTCGAGCATAGGTTCAACGACTTCACGGAAAAGCGTGTACGACTCAGGGTCAAGCACGTCGACCAAATAGCTCGGCTCGGACTCGCCGTGGCCAGCACTCACTCCCAGGGTTTGCCGCGCTGCGTCGTTCACATAGGAGATCACCCCGTCTTGCTCGGCGATCAACAAGAAGTCAGATCCAGCGTCGAGCACTTGAGCCAACCGATCGGCTCGGGTCCCCGATATAACCTCGGTGGTTACATCGGCAAGGGTAGCGACATAGCCCGAGTGGTCACCGACTTCGTCGAACACGGGAGCGACCCGCAACTCGGCCCACCGGTCGTCACCCAGCAATCTGTGGTCTTCCGCGAACCCAAGCCCGTCTGCGGCATCAGGATCAACTAACTGAACACGCACCGTAAATGGTTCACGGCTCGAAATCGAGGCGGTGGCTTGCGCCAATACGTCGTCGAGCTGTTCCGGAGTAAGCATTGAGTGCCAATTTGAGCCGGTGAGCTGTCCATGGGCAGCCGCGAGAAATCCCGGCCAGCCGCCAGTCGCATAATCGATATCGCCAGAAATGTCGGCCCGGATTACCGCTATCGGTCCGTCCTCGGTCACGGCCCGGATGATCTCGCGAGCAGTTTGGAACTCGAGTCGCCGTTCCTCCGCCTCAGTCATGTCAAAACTTGCGCCGGCATAACCTTCGAAATCGCCGTTCGCATCAAAATAAGGAAGCGCTCGGTGATTCACCCAGCGATAGACGCCGTCTCGGCGCGTCACACGAGCCATGAACTCGACCGGCGATTGATCCCGAAATCGTTTCTTGAGTTCCGGCGCGGCCGCCGCAATGTCATCGGGATGCAGCGTGCTCATCAGCAATGGACCGAGATCCGGTTCGTCTCCAGCGGCACCGAGAAATTCTTTGCTCATCCGGTTGCCAATTCGGGGCAACCCATCGCGATCAGTCAGCCACAACATGACTGGTGTCGCGTCGATGAGACGATGTGCTTGGGCGTCGGCGGTTCGCGGATTTGAAAAATCAAATACTTGCGATACGAAGTGATCGGCATCGCCGCCGGGGCCATAGAGCGCGGTGACCATAGTGCGAACCCAATGCTCTTCGCCGTCGGGTAACACACAGCGAAAGTCACATTCAAAAAAGTTGCGTTGGCCTGAAGCCAGCGCGCCAATCGAAGTCGAAACCTTGCTTTGGTCATTCGGATCGACGAATGACACGAAAGTTCGGACTGGAAGATCGCCCGAAGTCATCTGCTCGAGATCACGAAATACCGGATTGGCATGCACTAATTCGCCGGAAATCGACCAAACGGCCATCGCAACTGGAACAGCGTCAAAGACCGAAACCAGCGTGGTGACGTGCAGAGGTAAGGCCGCCGCCAAGGGGGCCGAATTCTGTCGTCTGCTATCAGTGGTTTCAGGTGCTGCCCACTCAGCCTGCACGCGCTTTCCTTACCTTCCCATGCATCCAGTGAGCCCATTCGGGCCCAAATCGGATTCTCAAGGGATCAATCGGCCGCTACTCCAGCCAATTGAGGCTACAACCCGAGCAATTCATCTGCTCAGGCGGGATCAGTGATGGCTCCCGGGATGCCGATAACCACCACGCGCCGCTACGGGCCGATCCCAGCGGGGCGAAACCCCCTTGTTCACGGTTTCACCTCGAGGTCAGCGAAACGCCTACTGTCAGCATTTCGAGATCCGCACGGCTCTCCCGTGACCGCAAAAGTGAAGGAACCCATGAACGATCTGTTCTCCATCGAAGGTAAAACCGCGCTCGTGACCGGCGGGAGCAGGGGCATTGGGCTGATGATCGCCCGTGGGTTCGTCAAAGCTGGAGCAAAGGTCTATATCTCATCGCGCAAAGCCGATGTGTGCGATGAAGTCGCAGTTGAGCTGTCGACTGTCGGCACCTGCATCTCGCTGCCGGCGAACCTCAGCGAGCACGATGAATGCAAACGAGTGGCCGACGAGATCATCGAGCGCGAAGGCAAGCTCGAGATCTTGGTCAACAACGCAGGTGCGAATTGGGGCGCTCCACTCGCCGAATTTCCCGATGCCGCGTGGGACCGTGTCTTGGATCTAAACGTGAAGGGCGTTTTTCATCTCACTCGGTACCTCGTGCCGGCCCTAGCTGCCGCCGGTAAACCTGGCGATCCGGCCCGAGTCATCAACATCGGCTCCATCGACGGACTGCATGCGCCGGATCTTGAGACGTACTCGTATTCGGCGAGTAAGGCCGCGGTTCACCACCTGACCAAGGTGCTGGCCAAACGCCTTGCCCGCGAAAACATCGCGGTCAACGCAATTGCTCCTGGTCCGTTCGAGAGCCAGATGATGGCCACCACGCTGGACGCATTCCGTGATCAGATCATCGAATCGGCTCCCCTCCGTCGCATCGGACATCCCGATGACATGGCTGGCACGGCGATCTATTTATCGTCGCGAGCTGGTTCGTATTTGACCGGAGTCGTTCTCCCAGTCGATGGCGGAATCGCCACAACCTTGTAACGCCGAGTAGCGGCCGGCCCACCTAAGCGGGCAGCCCATTCGATGTTTAGGGGGCGAGTGTCATCTAGGCCGACAGGAACAGCAGGCCAACGACCCCAAGGGCCAAGAACAGCAACACGACTACCAAAACGATGATCCCGGTTCGGCTACTGCGCCGATGATTCACGCCGAAGTCGATTAAGTCTTTCCGGCTTTCCTTGACCAAATACGCGTTATCCGCTGGCGTACCCACCTTTGGCAGGTGCTGGTGCGGCTTGCGCTGCTGCTTTTTGTTTCTTGTGGTCTTTTTCGAGCCGCTCGACATCGACGAGACCTTAGACGCACCCGGGACCAACTTGAACAATCTTCCACTTCGCTTGGCCAGATACTGTGCGCAAGGACCACAATGGGTGGCCGATCGCCACTGAGAACCACTGCGTTGAAGGGGTCCCCATGTCGCCAGTCACCATCATCACCGACGTTGGAACCTTTGAGACCGACGCCAAGTCTCACAATGGACAGCTTCTGCTCGATCCTGCCGGCTTGGCCCGCGCTACCGGGTGGGCGCTCAAACCCGAGGGACTTTGCCGTGGCGACGTTTGTGTGCCGACGTCGATGTGGCCCGAATTGGTAGTTGACGGTCGCATCGATGCCGAGGTATTCACTCGCCTTACCGACCAGGTGATCGCGTTTGATCTGGCCGACAACGTTGCGGCATTCGGACCGAGCGCCGCCCGTCGATCAGTCGAAATGGCGTCGTTGCAGGCTCCAGATTTTGAGGTCGACACAATTGACGGTGAGACGCTGTCGCTTGCCGATTTCGTCGGTCGCAAAAAGTTATTGGTCGCGTTTTCGTCGTGGTGCGGGTGTCGCTACGACCTTCCAAGCTGGGAACAACTGAATCAAGAACTTGGGCCCAAGGGCCTTTCGATCATTGCCGTAGCCGTCGACGAAGACGCTGATGCGGTTCGCCCATGGGTAGATGAGGCGCACGCGACCTACCCCGTCTTACTTGATCGTGACCACATCATCACTGAGCGATACAGCATGGTGAATGTGCCGACAGTGGTGTGGATTGACGAAGACGACCAGGTCGTGCGACCGAACGATGTCGCATTCAGTGACGATCAATTCAAAGAATTTCACGGCATCGATTCGAAACCACATCTCGAAGCGCTTCGTCGATGGGTACTCAATGACGAGTTGCCATTCGATGACGGCGACAGCGTGCGCGAACAGCAGATGCCCCCTACCGATGACGAGCAGCTAGCCCGCCTGGAATTCCGCATCGCGGTACACCTCCGCCGCGAAGGTCGCCACGATGCAGCCGAGCGACACTTCGAAGCAGCAATTGCGCTAGCGCCTCTCGACTTCACGATCAGACGTGCGTCGATGCCGCTGCGGGGACTTGATCCGTTCGGCGATCCGTTTTTCGAGCTTTATGAAGAATGGAAAGCAGTCGGCCGGCCCTATTACGTGCCCCGAGACTCCTAAGCGAGTACGAGTCAGCCCCGACCGGAACTCGGCTGACGACGCTTGCCCTTATTGGGGTTCGGAGCGGCGGATCTACGGGCACGTTTAGCGGGCTGCGCCGCGCCAGCGGTTGCCGTGGCACCATGGCCCGCTTTGGCTGGTCGCGGCGAGGGACCAGTTTGGCCAGGCTTGGGTGAACGAGATGGCTTTGACGACGTCTGCCCGCTCGGTGCTTCGGTGTTCCATCGCTCGTCACGGGCCCGGCGGGCCGAGCCCGACCGTGGACCCGATGGTCGCGACGCACGTCGGGGAGTTCCCGCACGAGCAGTGCGAGATTGTTCGTGCGCACTGTCGCGGTGACGTGGTGCGGCAGGTCGCACCTTGCGCACGGTTCGATCCATCTCAGGCAGCAACGCAATGTCCGGTGCGGTGATGCCGGGAGCCATCTTCAACATTTTTTGCATCTTGGTTACGTCTTTGCGTAGCTCCGGGGCGACGAACGTGACGACGATTCCTTCGGCGCCTGCTCGACCAGTTCGACCAGATCGATGCACATAATCTTTTTCATCGGCGGGCGGATCGAGATGGATCACGGCTGAAACGCCGTCGACATGAATGCCTCGCGCCGCGACATCGGTGGCAATGAGCGCATCGATATCGCCACGATGAAATGCTGCGAGTGCTCGTTCGCGCTGCGACTGCGAACGGTCACCGTGAATCGCCGCCGTGCGAATCCCAGCCTGTTCAAGCTGACGGGCCACACGATCTGCGCCACGTTTGGTGCGACAAAACACGATGGTTGGACCGGCTTTGGCGATGATCGACGCGCACAATGTCACCCGTTGGTCACGGGCAACATTCCAAAAGAAATGGGAGACTTTGGCACCGTCCGAAGGATCTTTTGCCAGTTCGTGACGAACAGGATTTCGTTGATAATGGCGCACCAACACATCGATATCGCCATCAAGCGTGGCGGAGAACAACAACGTCTGTCGTTGTATCGGGGTCAGGTCAAGGATCTTGCGTACCTCAGGCAAAAAGCCCATATCGGCCATTCGATCGGCTTCGTCAATGACAACGAATTCGACAGCATCGAGTTTCACATCACCGCGATTAAGGAGGTCCATGAGTCGACCCGGACATGCGACCGCGATGTCGACGCCACGACGCAGCGCGTTGAGTTGTTGGCCAAATCCGTTGCCGCCATAAAACGCCTCAATGAATCGACCGCGAGGTCCTGCGAGCAACGCCAGTTCGTCACGGACCTGGGCGGCGAGCTCGCGGGTAGGAACGAGCACCAACCCTTTTGGTCGGCGAGGCTGTGCTTGGCCGACGTGAGCCACCATCGGAATTCCGAATGCGATGGTTTTGCCCGACCCGGTCGGCGCTTTTCCGCACAGGTCTTTGCCGGCGAGTGCATCGGGCAATGTGAGTTTCTGAATGGGGAACGCCGAGGTGATGCCTTGCTCAGCGAGCAACGCAACGATGGGCGCGGGCACACCGAGGTCGGCAAAAGTGATTGACACAAAAGTCTCCTGAATGGAGCTCGACGCCATTCGCCGGGCTCAGAACATGGATCAGCGGAAGAGGCAGCACGCTGTCCGGTTGGCTGATCGGGCGCCGGCATCGGCCACTCCGAGGAGGGCCCACGCATGCCTCTGCGCGCAGGTGACGATCAGTCGTACGGACCAAACCCTAGCAGAGCGCAATCATTTTCCGGCATCAACCGCATTTGGACCCTTCGCACCGAGCACGTGCGCAAGACTTTCAGGAACCAGCGCACCAAGCTCAACCGCTACCGTTCGAAATCAAATCCTGGTGACTCCTGTTCACAGAGACACTCCTCAGATGTCTCGAGCAGAACCTTTGACTAGCCACACTTTCCCCTTTTTGGAGACCCTCGTTGAACGAACCGCTGCTTGGCAAACGAATCCTGATCACCGGGCCTACTGGCCAAGTGGCACGCCCAGTCACTGAAGCGTTAGCGGCAAACAATGACGTGATTGGTGTCGCTCGGTTTCGTGACGAGGCAGCCCGCCGAGAACTCGAAAGCATTGGCGTCACCTGCATCGCAGTCGACCTCGCTGCCAGTCATTTCGACGATGTCCCCGATGACGTTGACTACGTCCTCAATTTGGCAGTGGTCAAGTCCAATAGGTGGGAAGTTGATTTGCGCGGTAACGCCGAGGCAGCAGGCTTGTTGATGTCGCACTGCCGTTCGGCGGCCGCGTTTCTGCATTGCTCGTCGACGGGGGTGTACAGCCATGCCGCGTCCCACTTACTCACCGAGACCGACCCATTGGGCGATAACCACCGAGTCATGTTGCCGACCTATTCGATTGCCAAGATCGCGACCGAAGCAGTTGTTCGCACTGAAGCTCGGCAGTTGAACTTACCGACGACCATCGCTCGGCTCAACGTGCCCTATGGCGACAATGGCGGCTGGCCGTTGTTTCATCTTGAGATGTTGTTGGCCGGCGCGCCGATCATGGTGCATCCAGATCGACCCAACTTGTTTAATCCCATTCACGAAGATGACATCATCGCGACAATTCCCGCCCTGTTAGCCGCCGCGACGGTTCCTGCAACGATCGTCAACTGGGGCGGCGATCAACAAGTCGATCTCGAAGATTGGGTGCAAGAACTCGCCACAATCGCCTCCGTCGATGCCACCTTCGACATCACCGAAGCAACGATTGGCGGTGTCACTATCGACAATACGAAACGACTCGAACTGCTCGGGCCGACAACGGTCGATTGGCGCGACGGCATGCGCCGAATGGTTGCCGCACAACATCCTGAACTGTTGATGTGAATCGGGTGACTAGCCTTCGGCGGTGACCTTGCTCGACGAACTCGCGCCAAACGTTTTTGTCTGGATTCAAACACCGAGCGGTCACGGGCGGGCCAATTCGACGGTCATCGTCGAGCCTGATGGAGCGACCGTGGTCGACACATTGCTGACCCCATCGCAAGCTAAGCCACTCGCCACTGCCATTGACCGACTCGGTGTCCCGATTCGTCGCGCGGTACTTTCGAGCAGCCACGTCGAATATGTCGGGGGTTCATCGTCGTTTTGGATGGCAGCCCGCTATGGCCGCAGCCAAACCAGTGCGATGCTCGACCAACCGGCCAACGTTGCTGGTTACCGGGTGATGTTCCCCGAGTGGGCCGACGAGTTTGGCGCCGAGTTCACGACACGGCCCATTTCACACACCGTCGACGTGTCGGCTTGGCTAACCGAGATGGTGTGTGCGGTGCCCACCTCGGGACAGATGGCCGAGAACATGATGATCGTGGTCCCAAGCGCTGATGTATTGGTCGCTGGTGCGATGTGCGCATTCGGCACCACACCTAACGCGTTCGATGGGGATCCGGCGGTTTGGGCCGATGCGCTCGGAGACTTGGGTGACTTAGCAACTCGGATCGTGCCGGGCATTGGACCGGTCGGCGATGCGGGTGACGTGCTGGCGTTGCAGGCGTACCTCTATGCCTGTGTCGAAGCCGAGGGTGATCCAAGCGCGATTCCGGCCGGTCCGTGGGACAACTGGAGCGATCGACATCTCGACGCGATCAATGTCGAACGAGCGGCCATGTTGGCGTCCGGCGATTCTTCGGTGCCGCCTTCAATGCTGCGCTTGATTGGCCGGTCGTGAGCCAACAACGTGAACCGGCGGTGCTGATTCCGGCTGCCACTGTCGTGTTATTGCGTGACGGTGACGACGGCCTTGAAACGCTGATGTTGCGTCGAAACGCTCGACTCGAATTCGCCGGTGGCATGTGGGTGTGGCCGGGCGGCCGCATAGATCCAGACGATTACGACGCCGCCGACACCAACACCGATTCACGGTCTGAATCTGACGCGCTTGAATCAGCGGCGCGGCGAGCCGCTATTCGTGAAGCCGCCGAAGAAGCCAATTTGGTCGTCGACCGTGACTCGTTGGTGTGGTTCGCCCATTGGACTCCCCCACCAATTACGCCGAAGCGATTCGCAACCTACTTTTTTGCTGCACCGGCACCCGATGGCAAGGTGCAGATAGACGGCGGAGAAATCCACGGTCATGCGTGGATGACCCCGGCCACAGCCATGTCACGGCGTAATGCTGGCGAACTCGAGTTGAGTCCTCCCACTTGGATCACCCTCGAACAACTATCGGCGTTTCGATCAGCGGCGATTGCGCTCGAAACGTTGCGCAATCGCCCGCCCGAATGGTTCGCTACCCGATTCGCGGGAGTCGAAGGCGGTGCCGTCGCGATGTATCACGGCGATGCTGGTTACGACGATGAAAACCCCGAACGGGTTGGCGGTCGCCATCGATTGTGGATGCTTAAGGACGGTTGGCGCTACGAACGTTCTTCGGGCACCTAGCTACCTATCTCAACCCGTGCCATGACTGGCATAACGCCGTCAGCGCGTGGGCGCAAGCATCAGGCGGGTCCCTTGCGGCGTAGCGCGGAGAGTTCCCGTTGTTTGCACGACGCCGATGTCGTCAGCCGAACTGTTGGTGTTGACACATCCGCCATCGTCGACACCTTGATAGTTAACCGACACTGCAGTCACATCGTGTCGAGTGCCAGTCGTGTCGGTGAGCCGAAGTCCACTCCAGCGAACACTCGATGACGGATCATCGCAGCGAGCAAACACTTCGGACCACACCACCGGGGATGCCAAGCGAGTTCCGGGCGACCATAGGTCGCGCACCACTGTGACGATGCCGGTTTCGAGGTCGGTTACTTCACCTCGCCACGCGTGAAGGCCAGGCGGCGGCTGCGATTCGCCAGCGGCCACTCGCAGTCGGTAGCAACGCTTCGGGGCCCAGGCAAAGTCACGCGTGTTGACATTGCCTGGCGCGCTCGGCAGCAGCGAAGGAGAGCCTTCGAGTTCCCCGGCGGAGAACCCACCTATGGCTGGTCGATAGCCACCCCAATTCGCCGCGGTTGACCCTGGATGCGGCCGATGCCATTGCAGCCCGAGGTGCGCGCCGCCCGCAGGCAAACCCTCATCCATAAAGGTCACTTGCAACGCCCAAAACGACAGCGCCGCGACTCGCGGTGACACAAGAATTTCAAGTACGGCTTCGATCTCAACCCACGGTCGATCGGGGACATCCCACCAGAGGTGAAATGACGATGCAGCGTTCGACGATCGGGGCAACCCAGTGGTGCCGTCAAATACGAATCGGTTACGCCACTTGTCGAACATCACGAATCAATTCGCGCCAGGAACTCAACCAGATCATCTCGTTCGCCGAAAAATTCGCAACTGTCAACAATGTGGTTGCGCGACTCTGAGTCGCAGGTCAACAACTGCAACAAGTTTGCCGCCGTTGCCCGCACTGCGATGTCGCCTTTGGCGTGCCTTCGTTCGACCGACCAGTCGCCTCCGCCGGTGACGATCACCCATTCGCCGCTGGTTCCATCGCCATCGGTCGCGTGCAGGTGCACGGTGATACGTCGTTGGTTGGCATCAAGTCGTTGGTTGGCATCAAGTCGTTGGTTGGCATCAAGTCGTTGGTTGGCATCAACTTGCCGAGTTGCATCGGCGTTGTCCAACAGCGAATCGATCGCGGCGATCACTTGGTCGCGGGTGATGTCAAGATCCATAGACAGCGACGGTAGCGCCCGAGCGCTACGGTCAGACCCCTCACCAAATCCCAAGCGATAATTCGCGCGATGATCAACGACCCAACAGCCGATCAATCCGATGAACAGGACCGTGATGTTGCGCATTGAAGACCAGGGCAGAACCCGACTACTCACCTTTGACCGACCCGAGGCGCTGAACGCGTTCAACAACGATTTGTATGACGCGTTCGCTGATGCATTGGCCGCAGCAGCGGTCGATCCCGGCATTGCGGTCGTTGTGGTCACCGGTGTCGGCAGAGCATTTTCGGCTGGTCAAGATTTAGCCGAGATGGCTGACATGGCGATGCGATTCGGTGCCGAGGGAACTGAACAGACGACCACCGCTCCGGCGGGTCGGCCCGATGGCAATCCGTCGGGCTTTCCGCACCTGTTGGACGAATTACAAGCATTTCCGAAACCGTTAATGGCAGCAGTCAATGGATTGGGACTCGGCATCGGTTTCACGATGCTGGCTCATTGCGACATCGTGTTCATCGCCGAAGGCGCCCGGCTGAAAACACCTTTCACTTCCCTCGGCGTGGCACCCGAAGCTGCGAGTAGTTATCTGTTCCCGATGCGGATGGGCTGGCAGCAAGCGGCGCGCGTGTTGTTCACCTCCGATTGGGTCTCGGCCGAAGAAGCCGTGGAACTCGGCATCGCCATGCAGGTGTGCACAGCCGAAACGCTATTGCCTGAAGCCTTGACCTTGGCCGCCCGCATTGCCTCGATGCCAATTAGTTCGCTAGTGACTACAAAGCGGTTGATGCTTGCGTCGCAACTGCCATTAGTAACGCGTGCTCGGTCCCGCGAAGACGCGGCGTTCGGGGCACTGATGGGTGGACCCGCGAACCTCGAAGCATTGAATGCGTTTGCTGAAAAACGGGTCGCCGATTTCACCGACGTCGATGATCGTCCCCCTGCGGCCGTACCCGACTCGTAATCGGCACCTACAAACGGCGTGAGACCATCGCAGCAACGCGTAGCAAATTTGCGTCAGTTTCGGGTTACGTAGGGCGGCGGGCGGTGAGTTCGGTCACGTTGTCAAACAGCACCTTGCGACGGTCGATATCGTCAAGGTCTTTCAACTCAACGACATAATCACTTGGTTCCGGCAATGCTTCAATGTGCGGCCAGTCGGAACCAAATAGCACCCGATCAGGGCCCATCAAGTCGATGACGTCATACACGTTGTCTTCCCAAAATGGATTGATCCAAACGTGTTCTCGGAACGTGTCAATTGGGTCGTCAGCGAAATAGCCAGGCAACTTTTTCGCCGATGAGCGCACTTTGCGAAAGAGTTCGGGCAGAAACTCAGCACCATTTTCGACTGCTGCGATCCGCAAGTTCGGGAACCGTACGAGGTGCTTTTCGAGCACCATGGACGTGAGGTAGTCGTTGATCGCGCGCTCAATATCGAACGCCTTGATCGACGGTTTGTAGGCTCCGGTAAAGTTTGCGGCGAAGCCATCGACGGCATAGCCATTTGAGGAAACTCCACCGTCGCCGGCGTGTAACACCACGGTGATGCCAGCGTCATTTGCCAGTTGCCAAAACCCGTCAAACATCGTGTCGAACGGCGACACCTGTCCGGTCACCGTGGTCGGCGCGGCTGGTCGCATCACGATGGTGCGCGCACCGAGGTCAAGGGCCCAAGTGAGTTCTTCGATGGCCCAGTTGGCATCGGCGAGAGTTAGGTACGGTGCGGCAAAAATTCGGTCTTCGTGGTTGAAACTCCAGTCGTCATGTAGCCAACGGTTAAAGGCCCGAAACATGTGACATACCGCGACCGGATCGTGCTTGAGCGGGTCTTCATAAATCATGGCGAGCGTCGGAAACATCCAGCACGCGGAAAGTCCTTGCTCATTTAGGCGGGCAGTGCGGTCGACCGGGTTGCGATATTCGGGGCGAATCGGTTCACGGTCGGCCAAGAGTTCGAGTGGGTTCCGATCGCCGGTGTTGCCGCGGAAGTAGTCGTACAACGCGCCCGGTTTAGCGATTGGGTTGAAGGTCGGATTTGTCACGGCCCGGCTCACCTGACCGCCGAGCACGTGATAGTTGCGTCCATTTATTTCGCACCACTGCACACAACGGGTACCCAGTGACGGGTCAAGATGTCGAGTGAACGCATCAAGCGCTTCGTAATAGTGGTTATCGGCGTCAAACACCGGATGGTTCAAGTTGTCGAAAACATTCACGTGAGGTCCGATCGTTGGCCGGGCGATTATGCGGTGGTTGTGCCACCGGCGACAAGTTTGGCGCTCAATTTAATCGCCTTCACCGAACTGGTCGCTCCGGCTTGGAGTACCAATCCGAATGTGAGGACGAACAAGCCGGGAATGAACAACGAACTCGACCCGAGCATTAACATCCCAATGCGAGAGATGATGTAAGGCGGCGAGCAAATGGTTGCGCCGAGCGCGCCGCCGACCATCGTTGCTTTGAGTGCTTCCTTCTTCGAAGTCGCCCGGGTGTATCCAACGAATCGCGATGGCATCGCGACATACAGGTATGTCATGAACGCGACGACAATGCTCATGGTCACCGCAAACCAGTAGTCGCCCCACTTGTCGACAACGATTGCGGCCATTCCGAGGGCAAAGCCAACCAGAAGGCCCCATCCGACGATCACCCGCAGGTGGCTTCGGGCCCGTGCAAACGCTGGACGAATTTGCGGCCCATCAGGATTGACGATGGCAAACGCGAACACGGCGTTGAGAAAAAAACTGGCCGCAGTAATCGCCGCGATACCCGCAAGCACCAACACCAGCAGCATGCCCCTGATGTCGTAAAAGGTGCGCCCATGCAACACATGCATCTTGAGGTCAACCATGGCGATCCATATCCACATCGCCGGCAAAACTTGCACCAGCGTGAGTCGCCAATTCGAAAAGAGCAGTTTCAATCCGACGAACAACATGACGAACGCGCCAACAACAAATGCCAACGGCGCGAGATACCGATGCGATTGACTTAGTTGCAACACCGCCGCTTCGACGGTCGCGTCATCATCGTTGCGAATGGCCCTCACTAGGCGGCGGACCTGCAGAACCGCCATAGCACGTCGCGACAGCGGAGGATCGACCGGCGAGTCGACCGCGAGTAAGCCATCGGGGCCACTTAGGCCATCAGGGTCGAGGGCGCTCACTGTCGTCGCTTCAGACACCGCTGGATCACATCCCGCACCGTATCGGAGGCAACCGCCGGCGCTAGCAGTGGGAATTGGCTTCAAGCGCCCGCGAGACCCGATGACTTCAGCCACTTGCATCTCGTGCCGTCCGCCCAATCCACCGGGGGACTACCCGAGATGCAGATTCACTCCCTGAAACTTCAGTTGGTCAAACGAATACGAGTTTTCGCCGCGATGGCTGATCGATACGACATAGGTGTCTTCACCTTCGGTCACGGTGAAGGCGAACGGCATCTTGCATGAATACGAACTTCCCGTCCCCGACTTCAACTCAGTCGTCGCAACGATTTCGCCCTTGCCATTTTTCACGGTGACCCCGGTGCCCGGTGACATGTCGGAATAGCCGCCGTCCCCTTCGCACGTTCCTCCGTAGGAACTGATCGACGACGAATAGATGCTCGAATCAGTAAACGAAATTGACCCCTCCACCGACACCGTTTCGAGGACGTGAAAACCATTCGAAAACTGCGGGCAATAGACGCCAACGGCAACCTCATCGGCCGGTTGGCCTTGCTGCTTGCCTCCCGATTTCAAACTTGCACATACCTGCTTTGCATGAGCGATCGCCGTCGGATCCGACGAAAACTCACCCGACATACCATGGGTCTTCAGCGCCGCTAAGTATTTATGGTCATTCGACTCGCGCATCAAAAACCATCCACCCACTACAACCACTAGGGCAATTACTACTGTCGCCGCGACTGCCGCAGGAACCAACCAAGATGGTCGCGCCGTTACCAGCGACGCGTCAGGTTCTGACGACATTGTCGAACTGTCCAGCGGAGCGATGAATGGATCAATGCTTTCGTGGTCGCCGTCACGCACTAAATCGGTCGCTTTGCCAGCGGCAAAATAACGACCCTCGTGCCGGTGAAACGGATCAAGCTGCCAGCCGTGCACATCCGATTGGCGCTCAAGCGGGTCAGCCAATACGCCGGCCGAATCCGGCGGGGGCATCGGCGGCGTTGCTAGCGGCGGCGACGTCGGAGGTGTTGGTGGAATCAAACTGCCATCGGAATCGGTCATCGCAACCTCACAATCGTTGCACTGTCACAATCGACGGTAGAGCTTCGCTGTGACAAAACCACCGTGGCAACGTCACGACGCTCCGGTACGTTGCACCACTAGCGACTTTCCATCCGGTGACTGGCGACCCCCGCTTCGAAATCCCGGCCGCGTTTCGGTCACTCCCGATTCATCCGACATACCCGACCTGCCCCACAGTCCCTCCCATTGACCCATTGTGAGCAACCCGTTGACTACGCACCCCGAAAATTGGATACAACATGCCATCGGAGCATGTATAGGCGCGGCCGTCGGCGACGCGCTCGGCGCGCCGTTCGAATTCCGTCCGGCCGGCCTCTATCGACAGACGTTTCCGACGCCGGTCCTCACCGGGCGAGGCGAGATGCAAGGTGGTGGCGGCTGGGAGCCAGGCGAATGTACTGACGACACCCAAATGGCAATTGCCCTCACCGAATCGCTGATCGTCCATCAAGGCTTCGACGCCGACGACATCTGGGCCCGATGGCGAACATGGGCGACAACTGCGAGCGACGTCGGCAACATCACCCGAGCAGCCCTGTCTCGCCCACATGTCCAGGGCGCGGCCCGCTACGCGCATGAACGCTTTGGTGGCCAAACAGCCGGCAACGGAACCATCATGCGCAACTCCCCTATCGCGCTCGTCGGCCTGGCCATGCCCATCAACGACATGCGCAACCTCGCCGTCAACCAATCAGCACTTACTCACTTCGACCCCGACTGCGGATGGGCGGCGGCGATCCACGCCACGATGATCCGCGCCGGAATCAACGGCGATGACATGTTCGCCGCCATTGACGACACCATCGACTGGCTGCCGTCATCAGCGCAGGACCGGTGGCGCGCCCTGCTGCGGCCCGACTGGACACCGGTCGACGGCACGTTCGGCAACGGAACCGTCTGGACCTGTCTCGCCCAATCCGTTTGGGCTCTACGCACGACGACATCGTTTGCCGACGCAGTGGTGTCGGCCATCGACCTCGGCGATGACGCCGACACCGTCGGCTGTGTTGCCGGATCGCTTGCCGGTGCCCGCTGGGGAACGGATTCCATCCCGGCTCGATGGACGGCCCACCTCACGTGTCACCTCACTACTCCCGACGGTGAAAAACAGTTCACCGCCGCCGATCTCCACGACATCGCCTGTCAATTAATCGGCGAGTCCCCGTTACCTCGAACCCTCGACGAACCATTGATCACTCCCGAACCGACTTCGTGACTGATCAATGAGATCCGGCGCAACGACTACCGGACTTCGCCACATCGCACCAATACCTGTCAATGCACGAATTTACAGATCGGTAAGCCGATCAAGAATCGCACCTGCGCCACGATTCGAAGAACGCTTCGAAACCAACGAGAAGACACCCTCATCTTCTTGCACTGCAGCGTCGCCCAACAGCAATGAGATCGCCGCCAAAATCGCTTCGTCGCTTACCCCTGGCATCCGGTCGGCAAGTTGTTGTTTAGTAGCGGGTCCGTCGCGCATGATCATGGTCATGATCCGACGTTCGTTTGGTGTGCGATCCAAGATGCCGAATACACCAGCCGAAATCGCTTCGCGGCTTAGTGTCCGAACCACGCTGTCTTCGATTGCAGAAGCATTTTCGGCTCGGCGCTCAGCAGCAGTCAGTCGCAAATCGCCGCAGTGATTACCTGGACCGAGCACCGCAACCCGGCGAGTCACGCCGTCGTCGTCGGTCAGAGAAATCTCGACTCGACCGGAGATCACAAACACGATGCGATCGGCTTCGTCACCTTGTCGATAAATCGGATCGTTGTGGCTGTAACGCTCGGTGACGAGTTTGGTCGTCAGCGTGTCTTGAATTTCATCGGCAATACCGAGAACTGACAGATCGACCTCGCCAAACGACAAACGCTGTTCCCACAATTGCGCGTAGGTCGGCACGCTATCGAGCAGTTCGTTGTGCGCCCCTAAGTGCACCTTTCCGCCATCGAGGAAAAGGATCTGATCTACCGACTCGGCAACATCAGGGCTTCCGACCCCGACGAGCACTGAATCAATCAAACTCGCTCGAAACATCTCAAGCAGCGGCAAGGCCATCTCAGAATCGCTAAACGCATGAATCGGACCAATGAGCAATACCTCAGGTTCGGCGGCCAATGCGACTGCCAACGAAAGTCTCTGCCGTTCGTTAACCGTCAATCGCGACGCACCGTGGCCCAAAGTTGTCTCAATGGTCGTCGTCGAATCTGCGAGATGGGCGAGCCCCACACTGGTCAAAATCGTCGTGGCTTCGCCGATTTCGATTTCGGGATTGACTGCCATCAATTGCGTGAGCGGCGAATCTTCGAATCCAACGCCAACCGCGGGCACGTAAGCCATCGATTTGGCGACACCTGGCATCCGAACATCAGAACCGTTGAAACGAACGTGACCCGTGTCGGGGTTTTCGTCGCCCGCGAGTAATGACAAAAACTCATCGGGTTCGGTACCAACCGGGGTAACGACACCGATGATGTTGCCGGGAGGCAAGCTCACCGATACATCGATGATGTCGGTGGCGGATTCGAAACGGGCGCTCAATCCATCGAGGGTGATTCCGACTTCTTTGTCAATCGACGTCTCACCAGCAGGAACGTCAATTCGGTCGGGTTCCAACAAGATGCGATCGATCCGCACCTCGCTCGCGACACCTAATTGTACGGCGCGCATCCAAGCCGGGAGCACCTCGAGTCCAGCGACCACACCTTCGACATAGAGAATCGACGCGGCAACACTCGCAAGGCTGTTGCCACCGAGTGCGAGAGCAAACACCACCACAAACAACAATCCGGAAAGGGCGGTCGAATGGGCGCCGAGCACCAAACGCGCCACGGTGTGTTCTTGTTTTTCGGACTTGTGTTCAAGATCTTTCGACAAGCGCTCGAATCGGCGCTCCATCCATGATTCGAGATGGAGGCCAACAACTACTCGCGATGCCGACAATGCCTCGTCAACACCCGACTTAAGGTCACTGCTCGACTCAAGTCGCTGGCGATCATCTTCAAGAAGCGACTTGCCGATCCTGGTGCGAAACAACACAAAAATGAGCGACACTGCCGCCATCGCTAATCCGGCACGCCATTCGATATACATCAACATCCCGAGGCTCAACAACACCCGCAACACGCCTGGGAAGCCTTCTATCAACGTTAACTTGACCGCTTCAGCGACCTCATCGACATCGGTTGCATGTCGGGTCACAATCGATGGTCGTCGCAATCCACGCTGATGGAGAACATCACTGGTCAATGTCTTAGCGAACACTTGGACCCGAATCGCATGCGCGGATCCCGTCGATACTTTGTGAGCGGCGAGATGTGCTGCATGGCCGATCGCCAACTGCAGCACGATCATTGCGGCAAGGACGAAAATGATTTCGGTATCCCACTCCCCGTGGTGAAGCAGGTCCTCAACAATCAACGGAATGAGCACTTGGGTGCCCAACACCACCAGTGACGCGAAACCAATCCATGCGAGCGGTCCGGTATAACCCTTGAGGTACGGACGATACCAACGCAGCAAAGTTGAAACCGCGCCGTTTCTCGGCGCGGCAGCACTTGGGGAGTCCTCAGCCATGGCCGGATGCTAGGCGCGCCAGCTTCCACGAGCGTATTTCAGCGCGACGCATTCTGATAACTTTGCGACCAGTGTCCTCTTCGATGGAGCCTCCACCACCGCAGCAACGACACCTGTCGATGCGGTGGAAACTCCTCCTGGCCTTCGGCACCGGTTTCACCGTGATTTTCGTGATCATTGGTTTGTGGGTGACCCAGTTTTCAACCGATCAGGCCACCAAACGCGTGACTAAAACCCTCGAAGAACTCAGTGTCGGTGGAGCATCGACCATCATCCCGGCCGAGTTTGTCGATCTCACGACCAACGTCCCAAAAGCCGTCACTCCGGGCCGCACTTACCCCACCAATGCCGGCACGTTGGCCGGCACGGTGTCCACCGCCGAAAGCCGCTACCCCACCGACGAACGCTATTGGGCCCACGTCAACGACCTAGCCAGAATCCGAAAGACCAATCCCAATGCCGTGGAGTACACCTATCTCAAGGCACCAAACGGAACATTTGAGGTTGTTGGATCAGTAGGCGCGGTTGGCTATCCCGAGATGTTCGTTGATCCGCCAGCCGGACCGACATTTTTAGCGCCGATCGCGGCCGACGCCTCAGCGTCAAGTGCCTTAGCCGCAGGCCTGACTGAAACCGCTCATCAATCCACCGACGCCGGAGGGTCAGGCCCGCACATTTCGGCCTATAGCCCGATCGTTGATTCGTCGGGCACAGTCGTTGGTGCTCTTGGCGTCGACTATCCGATCGCCACGATTGACCAAGCGCGCCACGACGTAATCCGTGTCATCTACCCAATATTAGCCATCGCGTATCTCATCCTCCTCGCCATGATCTTCGGGCTCTCGAGTTGGCTCACCCGACGACTCACCCAATTAGCACATGCAGCCGAACTGGTGGCAGAAGGCGACTACACCGTCGACCTCGCCGCTTCGACTACCGCTCATTTCAATGACGAGCTCACCGCATTGGCTAACGCATTTGGAGTCATGACAACTAAGGTTGAGAAACGGGAGAAAAATCTGACTCAGCAAGTCAAGGTTCTAAAGGTTGAAATCGACCAGGTTCGGCGTCAAGAAGCCGTAGCCGAGATCACTGATTCTGACTTCTTCACGGACCTCACAACGAAAGCACAAACCATGCGAGCGCAAGACGAAGCTGAAACGATTGCAGCAGATGTAGCAGGATCCCCGGACCGAAGCGACCTTCCGGCTGGCACCAATGACTGATGAAACGGCAAGCGACAACCTTGACGATCTCTTAGGAGTCCCTCGTCCCAAGAAAATGGTGGCGGCGACCGAACCCGATAGCACGCTCGACGATCTCCTCGGTTCAACCCGTGCAGCGCGAGTCAACAGCGCCGATGCCCTCGATGAAATGATCGCGGTCAGCGGCGCAAAAGCGCATTCGGCGGAACCACCAACTGAAGACCGCCTCCATGTGCGCGCACGATGGGAACGCGGCCTCGCTGTCGGCCTGTTCGCGCTTGGTGTTTCAGGCGTGTTGGCCGACTGCATCGCGGCATCACAACTTGTTGCCGCGAACGGGACAAAAGCCTTGGCCGCGGTTTGGCCAATTGGCGCCGTGTTGCTGCTGATCATTGCGCTGATGCAAGCCAAGTACATCGATCGCCTCGCCCGCGTATCAGTACTTGTTTGGCTCTGCATCGCCTATGCCGCATCGTTCGGTGTCGTTATCGTCTTGTTCGCCTCCTCCGCGCCAAAAGGCCTTTCAGCCAGCCTCCTTTGGATCATCGCCGATCAAGTGAACTTCTTGATACCCCTGATTGTTTTTGCCCTTGCGGGCGACATTTTCACCGCTGGCCAAGGCATCACCGTGTTCCCGAAAATGTCACGGTGGTTCTTCATCGGGCAGATCGTCGGCTTGGCAATCGCTACCGGCGCGCCCTTGTTGTTCCACGTATCGGGTTGGTCGCTTGTCGGACTGTTATTGGTGCCACCACTTGCCTGCTTTGCAGTAATCGTGGTCATCCCACGCGCCCTGCGAGACGCACCATCCTCGGAAGGCCACGGCCGAACCACCGTGACTGCTTTCGCAGTAGTAAAAGAAACCGTCGATTTCGTCAACGCACTCCCGGCGTTCAAGTGGCTATTCCGAGCATCGCTGCTGGTGATGGCCGCAGGAGCGTTCATCAACTTTTCGTTTATCGATGTCGCGGCGTCTCGCTATCAAAATGCCGACGATCTTCAGGTCGTCTACGGCGGCGTAGCGCTCGCCGGTTTCGTCTTGTGTTGGCTGGTGCAAATCCTGTTGTCTACGCAAGCGCAGAAAAAATATGGCGTGGCCAAGGTGCTGATGGTGCTTCCCATAGCCACCGCAATCGGCGCAGCGCTGATGCTCGGCGCTGGCATCGGTCGCATCGTGATTCTGGCTGGTTTGGGCAAGCTTTTGTGGACCATCCCGCGCTGGAGCATCGACAACAGTGCCCGTCAATCAGCAATGGCTGAGCTGCCCGATGACCGTCGCGCCACGAGTTCGTTTTTGATCAATCTGGTTCCGTATGGCATCGGGCTGATCTTGGTTTCGATCCCGATCCTGATTTCGAAGCTCGTAGGCGGCTACTGGGTTGTGCCGCTCGCGGCATTGGCCCTCGCTGTCGGATCGATCTTCTGGAGTCGCAACACCATCAAGACTTGGGAAGACACCCAACTTTCCTATCGCCTCAAGCGCCGAAAGCGAATGGGCTAAGAAGCACTCCGAACGAACTCGGCTCAAGGCCAAAACCGCGAATCCACGAATGCACAGCGCGAATCGGTGACATCAGCGATCGCTGCTACAGTTCCGAAGTCGAAACCGAAGTTACATACCTCAAGGGGATTAGTACGCCATGACCAAGATCGTTTCCGTGCACTCGTTTCGTGGTGGCACCGGCAAGAGCAACTCAAGCGCAAACCTCTCGTCACTGATTGCTGCTGCTGGTAACCGCGTCGCAGTGGTTGACACCGACGTGCAATCGCCGGGCATCCATGTGCTGTTCGGGTTCGACGAACAAGTTCCTGGCATGACACTCAACGACTATCTCTATGGCAACTGCCCCATAACTGACGCCGCCCATGACGTCACTTATGCCATCACAAACTCCGGTCAAGACGTAGCCGACGGCGGCCAACTTTTTCTCGTGCCGTCAAGTATCAAGGCTGGCGACATCGCCAAGGTCCTGCGTCAAGGCTATGACGTTGAGTCGCTCAACGAAGGCTTCCGCGACCTCGTCAAGGGACTCGACCTCGACTACCTCGTCATTGACACCCATCCAGGTCTGAACGAAGAGACGTTGCTATCGATCACGATCAGCGACATCTTGCTGCTCATCATGCGGCCCGACAAGCAGGACTATCAAGGCACTGCCGTCACCGTCGACATCGCTCGCCGACTCGAAGTTCCTGACCTCCTCCTGATGGTCAATAAGGTCCCGTCAAATGCCGATCGTCAGGCGCTTGCCGCTGATGTCGCCGCTGCCTACAGCGTCGAAGTTGCGGGAGTGTTGCCGCTTAGCGAGGACATGGTCTCCAACGCATCAGGCGGCCTGTTCGCACTGACCGACCCAGGCCACGAATGGTCACAGGCACTTGCTGGCGTCGCCGAAAGACTTCAGGCCTGAAGCATTGATGTGGGTTCCATAGGCGTCATCTCAGGCTCTGCAATGCTGACCGCGTCGGCATTGCAGCGCTTGTTGACTTGGCGCGGTCAGTTGCCGCAAGCCATGGCGACACCGCAGATGCAACTGGGTTACTCGTACGCCTTCTCGGCGAGGATGCCCAACATCGCTCAACGCTCGGGGACGAACTTTCTCCGCTCCAACTGTCGATCACCGTCGACGGCACTGAGCTGGTGCTGTCATTTCACGATGTAGGCGAACCGCTGTGTGGACCTCCTGCGGCGGTCTTGGCGCTCGTTGACTTGGGGTTGGCGAGCGGCGCAACCGGAGGCATCGGCGACACGGGAAACCTCAGTGTTGTTCGGGTTCCGCTGCCTTCCCATGGGCGCCTCCTCGACGATGCCGATCTCGAAGTCCTCGATGACGACACGCCGCTTAGCAACGCACCGGTGACCATTCGCGAACTCCAACCTGAAGATGCTCCCGCACTTTCGCGCTGCCTCTATCGGTGTTATGGATGGACCTACCCAGGCGCCGACATGTACTTCCCCGAACGGGTCGAAGCTGCGATTCGATCGGGAAAACGCATTGGAGAAGTCGCCGTTGACGAAAACGGCGAGGTCGGCTCCCATTGGGGTGCCGTGTTTGTGGCCGAAGGCGTCGTCGAAACGGGCGGCACGATTACCGATCCACGGTTTCGGCGTCGAGGCATCGCCAATCAGTTGGGCGACCGGCTATTGGATCGTCTCGTCGCCAACGGCGTGCGGGGCCGCATGCGCGAGCCCGTCGTGACCCATTCGGCAACTCAACACATTGCGCTGCGCGAAGGCGCAACGATGGTTGGGCTACATATTTACAGCCTCGCTCCCTTTCAACAGATTGGCATTACCGACGGCTTGGTCAAGGCACGCACCTCGCTCACCGTGATGTACAGCCCGCTGGTTGACCTTGCGCCAGCGACTATCTGGGTGCCCGCTGATTACGAGGCGATCGTCCGACTTATTGCGAAGTCGACGGACTGGCCCCGCGATTTCGGCACGGTAAGAGGAGCCGTCGACCAGCCCAGTCGGTCCAACGTGACCTCGTCTTATGACTCGCTCAACCAAGCCGGTGCCATCGTGGTGAATGAAATCGGCCACGATCTCGTCGATGCCATCGACGAGACCCTCAGCCAACTGCGTTCGGCGCAAGCCGAGGTCGTTCGAGTGTTCTTGCCCGCCAACGATCCAGCCCTGGCATCGGTCGGCGCTGGTCTAAGTGCGCTCGGGCTCGCGTTTGCGTCGTTCTTCCCCGAGTACGGCGTGCTTGGTGACACCTTGTCACTGCAATGGTTGCGAGATCCAGAAGTGGATGACTCCGATTGGGAATATGCCAATGAAGACGTCGAAAAGCTCGCACACATGATCCTTGCGCAGGCACGCAGTGTCGGCGATCAAGCAACCACGATCAGGCGCCGGTATGCGCGGCGCCAAGAATTATTCGCGGCACTGCCAACAACCGTTGACGGTGACTAGCTGGAAATAACGCTGCGGTTAGAACTACTCACTCCATTACCGAAGTGAGTAGGCAGATTGTTCGCGTTTATGAGCTCCACGTCTTTCAGGAACAGCCGCTGGTTGATCCACAGCTCGGGCAGGCATGGCAGCTGCCAGCCCGCTGCATGTGCACACCACACTGCATGCACATTGGTGCGTCATTGTGGCGAACTTCCGGTCGCCCAGCTGCGGCAGCTGGCGCGGCCTGGGCCAATTCAGCAACCAGCTGCGATGCAGATTCGATCGATGGTGGATCGACTGGCATGTCGCCCTGACGAGTCTCGACGAGAGACTCCTCAACGCCTGGCAATGTTGGTTGCATACGCTCGCTGGTGGTGAGGATGCCGAGTTCATTGCGCTCGTCGATCGACAAGTACATGACGGCGAGTTTGCGGAAGAGATAATCCATCAACGAATTCGCGATACGGATATCAGGATCGTCGGTCATGCCGGCCGGCTCGAACCGCATACCCGTGAATGCCTCGACGAAACTGCGCAACGGCACACCGTATTGCAGGCCGTGACTCACCGAGATGGCGAATGCGTCCATGATGCCGGCAAGGGTCGAACCCTGTTTGGATACCCGAACGAAAATCTCACCGGGGCGGCCGTCTTCATATTCACCAACAGTGACGAAACCTTTGCAATCGGCAACACGAAACTCAAAGGTGTGCGACGCACGGGTGCGGGCCAACTTTTGACGCACGGCTTGATAGACAACTTTTTCGACGATTCGATCGACCGAACTGGCGGCGGCGGCCGCAGCGCCCGACTCAGCAGTGTCGCCGTCTTTCTTTGCCATCGACAATGGTTGAGCCACCTTGCAGTTGTCGCGGTAGATGGCAACCGCCTTGATGCCGAGTTGCCACGCATCGATATGAAGTTGCTCAACCTCTTCAACCGTCACGTCTTCGGGCATGTTGACCGTCTTTGAGATCGCCCCCGAGATGAACGGCTGCACTGCCCCCATCATTTTGACGTGACCGCTGTAATGGATCGGGTTGTCACCCATCGAACAAGCAAATACCGCCACATGATCAGCGGTGAGATGGGGTGCGCCCAAGATCGACTTGTTCACGTCGATATAGGCAATGATTTCGGCTGACTGCTCAGGGGAATAACCCAAGCGTCGCAGCGCACGCGGCACCGTCTGATTGACGATGCTCATATTGCCGCCTCCAACCAGCTTCTTCATTTTGCATAAGCCAAGGTCGGGCTCAATGCCGGTCGTGTCACAATCCATCATCAGACCGATGGTTCCGGTCGGCGCCAACACTGACGCCTGAGAGTTGCGCACACCGTGATCGTCAGCGATTTCGCATGCTTCGTCCCATGACTGCTGAGCAGCACTAAGGAGCTCGTGGGGTAACAGTTCTTCGTTGATGTTTGCCGCTTCAGCGCGGTGCATCGAAAGTACGCGCAACATGTGCTCGGCGTTGTCGGTGTAACCAGTGAACGGACCCATACGGGCGGCAGTTCGAGCTGACGTTGCATACGCATGACCAGTCATGAGTGCTGTTACCCCTGCTGCCCATGCCCGACCTTCGTCGGAGTCATACGGCAGACCCAAAGCCATCAACATGGCCCCCAAGTTGGCATAACCAATACCCAACTGGCGGAACCGGCGCGACGTCTCACCAATAGGCTCGGTTGGGTAGTCGGCATTGCCGACCAAGATCTCTTGGGCGGTGAAGATAACCGCAACAGCCGCCTTGAAGCCCTCAACATCGAAGGTGTCGTCTTCGCCAAGGAACTCAAGCAGATTCAGACTGGCCAAGTTGCACGCCGAGTTATCGAGATGCATGTATTCCGAACACGGGTTTGAGCCGTTGATACGACCAGTATTAGTAGCGGTATGCCAACGGTTGATCGTGGTGTCGAACTGCATGCCTGGATCGGCACATTCCCAAGTGGCAAGGGAAATCTGTCGCATCAAATCGCGGGCACGAATGGTCTTGACGATGGTTCCGTCGACGACTGCGCGCAGGTGCCAGTCGGCATCGTCTACCACTGCCTGCATGAATTCGTCGGTGACTCGAACCGAATTGTTCGCGTTTTGATACTGAATCGACGTGATGTCTTTTCCGTCGAGGCTCATATCGAAACCGGCGGCTTCAAGAGCACGCGCCTTTTTTTCTTCGGTGGACTTGCACCAGATGAACTCTTCGATGTCGGGATGATCGACATTGAGAATGACCATCTTGGCGGCACGACGAGTCTTGCCACCTGATTTGATCGTGCCGGCCGATGCATCCGCTCCACGCATGAAACTGACCGGGCCCGAGGCGGTGCCTCCGCCTTTCAGAAGCTCAACGCTGGAGCGAATCTTGCTGAGGTTGATACCTGATCCCGAACCACCCTTGAAGATGGTGCCTTCTTCGACATACCAGTTGAGGATGGAATCCATTTGGTCGTCGACAGCCAAGATGAAACAAGCCGAAGCCTGCTGCGGAACACCTTTGACCCCGATGTTGAACCACACCGGTGAATTAAACGCGGCTTTTTGGGTGACTACTAGATGACGCAACTCGTCGGCGAAGGCGCGGGCCTCGCCGACAGTTTCAAAGTACCCATCACGCGAACCCCATTCGGTGATGGTGTCGACGACGCGGTCAATGACCTGACGCAATGATGTCTCACGCTCGGGCAATCCCAAGGTGCCACGGAAATACTTCTGGGCAACGATATTGGTGGCATTGAGCGACCAATCGACCGGGAACTCGACCCCTAACTGTTCAAACGCAACCGAGCCATCCCGGAAATTCGTGATGCGGGCATCACGCTTTTCCCAGGTGACTTCGTCGAAGGGGTGGACACCTTCGGTGGTGAAGTGTCGACGGATGCCGATGCCGAGTTGCTCTGGCGCCATAGCCATGAATGGGGTCTCCTCAATAATGAAACTGCTGCGGTTGGCTGTAACCCGGGCTCAGCCCGAACACAACATGTAGTGGTATTGCTGCTTTCGATTTCCCCCGAACCACAAGATGTGGAATGAGATTACATCACCGTAGTTTGGGTCTTGTCAACGATTACCCACCGGTTTCTGCGAAAAATCTTGGCGAAGGCCCCACATCAACGGATGCTGCGGCGCAAACGAGCAGGTCAGAGGTCGATCGAGTCGATTCGCGGCAAACCGTGAATCGACATAACACGATCGAGCCCCCCTAGGAGTCGTCATGCCAGCCATGAACCAGAGACGCCAGCCACCATTCCGATCGTTCGCGCCGCAGTTCCATTGATGGTTGTCACCATAAAGAACTTGCCCTGTGGATCGTAAGAGGGAACAACCTGTGAATTTCCGGTGGACAACTCGGGAACTATCCACAGGATGATCGATCGGCATGGGATAACTCACTCCGATCGATAGCCGCCTGCGACTTGCTAGCGTCGATAGATGCGCCAACTGCTGCCGACCGCTCCTGATGACATCACGATGGAAGCGCTGGATTTGATCTATGCCAACGACGCAAGGCCCCGACCGGCAACTCGGCCTTGGATCTTGTCGAACATGATCGTCAGTACTGACGGCGCGACGGCGATTGGTGGCCGATCGGGCCAGCTGGGTGGGCCCGCTGACTGGCGAGCATTTCATGCGTTGCGGGCGGTCGCCGACGTCATCATGGTGGGCGCAGGGACCGCTCGAGCCGAACACTACGGGCCGCCGAAGGTGACCGAAGAGCAGCAGGCTCGACGAGTCGCTCGAGGCCAGGCGCCGGTGCCGCGCATCGCGCTGATCACTGGTCGACTCGACCTTGATCTTGGGAGCGCATTGTTTGTTGATTCGCCGGTGCGGCCACTGGTGTTTACCGGCACTCGTCCCTCGGCCGACCAGCTCGCAGCCGCGTCGGAGGTCGCTGACGTCATAATCGCGGGAACCGACAACGTTGACCTGGTGGCGGCCACCGTTGCATTGCATGACCTTGGGGTGAACATCGTGTTGTCCGAAGGAGGACCGACCCTCAATGGTCACCTTGCCGAAGCTGACCTGTTCGACGAGAAATGCGTGACGATCGCACCGTTGTTGGTCGGCGGATCGGCACCACGCAGCGTCCACGACGCTGACTTGGCCCACCCCCTGGATCTGCGGCTTGACCGCGTCATCGAAGACGGCGGCATGCTGCTGCTGCGTTACGTGCGAGCCAACTAACCGAATCGGCCCAGTTACGGACGAAGGTTCAGTGGCGTTTTGGCTCGGTCGCTTTGGAAAGCAACCGGAGCTCGGCTTGAAAGTCGGCCGCGTCGTCGAAGTCTTTGTAGACACTCGCAAAACGGACATAGGCGACGTGGTCAAGCTCGCGAAGGCGGTCGAGTACCGCCAGACCGATTTGATCGCTCGTAACGTCGCTACCGACCAGGCGAAGTTGATCTTCAATATCGGCGGCCAGTTCGGAGGCTCGGGCATCATCGATTGGCCGACCTTTGGCGGCGGCTTGAATCCCGGACTCAACCTTGGCCCGAACAAACGGAACTCGGTCGCCTGAACGCTTGACCACCATGAGTGGCGCGAGTTCATAACGCTCAAAAGTGGTGAATCGGGTTGAGCAAACCAGACATTCACGGCGGCGACGAATTGATGAGCCGTCGTCGTTTGTGCGCGAATCAACGACCTTGTCATCGTCATTTGAACATGCCGGACAGCGCATGCCAACGACGCTACCGCCCCATGCACCTCGAGAAGAATCACACCCCGAACCGAAGGTCGGTTGATCCGGCGGAAATTGCGGGAGAGGCGATCAACGGTGAGGCGGCCCCACAGGACACCAGAACCCATGATTACGACGCGAGATCGTTGATTCGAATGGACTGCCCAGGCTGCAACACTGTGCTACCCGCACGATCAGCTAGACGATCGACGACGCCTCGCACATCGCCACTGGGATGTATCCGTCTGGCGATTGACCACAGCGTGTCGCCGGCCTGCACGACATAGCTATCGGTTGCCGTCGCCTTCGTCACTGAAACCGGCGATGTAGGCGCACCATTTGCGCTCACCTTGCTGGCATTCGTGACCGCAAACGAGGCCATAACTGCCACGGTTACCATGGCTAATGCCACACCCAGTCGGCGACGGCGATAGATCGCGGGATGGAGTCGACCATGGCTTGACCGATACCCCAGGGCATGGGCCCGAGCAGCCTTACGACCACCAGGGATAACCCGGAGCGGTGGTCGCGCTGGCACCTCGTCGAGGTGGTGGGTGGGGTGCGAAACATGATGGGGAACTACGACGACAGCAGTCATGAACAACAGTCTCCTCAAGGGGTAGGACAACAACGAGGTGAGGCAAGAACTTGCAGCGATGTCATTGCCACCAATGGGCGCTGAGCATCTGCTAGAACGGTCGTTCGACGAACAACCGTTCCTACTATGTGTCCAGCAAATCACGAACGTCTGTTCGATGTCAACCCCTAATCGAACAAATGTTTGCATACAGCCAAGTGGCCGACTACGGTGCAAACGTCCGTTCGATTCACGTCTTGAATGACCCGCTCAAGGAGCCACCGACATGCCTGTCAGCCAGCCACTTACCGCTCGCCAGCAGCAAATTCTCGACTTCATCGAGAGCCAAACCAATGACCGCGGCTATCCCCCATCAGTGCGCGAAATCGGTGAAGCCGTCGGATTGGCCTCGCCGTCGACGGTGCATTCCCACCTCGCCAGCCTGCAACGCCTCGGTTACCTGCGCCGCGACCCAACCAAGCCTCGGGCCATCGAAGTGCGATACGACCCCACCTCCGGCGCTTCCGACTTCGACCGGCGACCGGTTCGCCACGTCCCGCTCGTCGGCGATGTCGCAGCCGGAACCGATGTGCTCGCTCAAGAAAACGTCGAAGAGGTGCTTCCGTTGCCCGCAGATTTCACTGGCGACGGCGACCTGTTCATGTTGCGAGTGCGCGGCGATTCCATGATCAATGTCGGAATCCTCGACGGCGATTTCATCGTTGCCCGATCGCAGTCCACGGCGCAAAAGGGCGACATCGTCGTTGCCGGCATTCCCGGTGACGAAGCAACCGTCAAAACCTATTCCCGAGTTGGTGACCAGATCATCTTGCAGCCTGCAAACGATCGTCTCGACGACATGATTTTTGGGCTCGACGAAGTCACGGTCTTCGGCAAAGTCGTCACAGTCATGCGCAAGGTCTAACCAATGCGCTTGCTCACCGATGCTTGACCAAACCGCTGAACTTGGGTTTAACCCCGGCGGAGCAAATCATTGAGCGCAGCAAACACCGAATCTAAGTCGGAGCGGGTCACGAACTCCCCTGCAGTGTGGGCAATTGTTGGATCGCCAGGTCCGAAGTTCGCCGCCGGAATCCCAAAGCTGGCGAAACGAGCCACGTCCGTCCAACCCAGTTTTGCTTCAACGTCGAGATTGCCTCGTTCGATAAGCGTTGCGATCAACCCATCATTGAGCGCTGGCATCGCTCCCGCAGCTACGTCAGTGACCTCAAACGTATCGCCTTCATCCATCCACGGCCCCACGACGGATCGCACGTGAGCTTCTGCTTGGGCCGGCGAGCGATCAGGGGCGAATCGGTGATTAAGCGTCACCTCAACCTGGTCAGGAACAACATTGCCCGCGATACCGCCGACTACATGAACCGCTTGCAACACCTCGTGATAGCGGCAGCCCTGCAACACCGGTTCCCGTTCGGGACAATCAGCCACCGCGCCGAGCAGGGAACCCAGCCGATGAATCGCATTGCGGCCCATCCAGGGTCGCGCGGTATGGGCACGCTCGCCCGCCAAGGTCACCCGCACTCGCATCGTGCCCTGGCAGCCAGCTTCAATCGTCGCTGATGTCGGTTCACCCAAAATCGCAGCATCGCCTTGCAACAGGTCAGGTCGCGCGAGGTGTAATTCGAGTAGCCCGCTTTGGGCCGCGCCGATTTCTTCGCGGGCATAAAAGATGTACGTGACATCGATGGCCGGATCATCGATGGTGCGAGCAAGTTCCAACATGACTGCCAACCCACCCTTCATGTCGCAGGCTCCAAGTCCCGACAACCGATCACCGTCGATCACCGCCGTCGAATTTCCATTCGCAGGAACGGTGTCGGTATGGCCGGCCAGCACGAGCCGCATTGCGTGACCACGTTGGGTCCGAGCCACCAAGTTGTCGCCAACCCGAGTGAGTTCGAGCCAAGGAACTTGGCCGAGTTGGTTTTCGAGTAGCGAAACGAGGTCGGCTTCGGCACCACTTTCCGATGGAACCGCAACCAAAGAAGCGGCCAACTCGAGCAGGTCAGTCATGACGCCGCATTCGGTCAACCTCATCGACCCGAGTTGGCACTACTGGTTGGTTCCCGGTCACTGGGCGACACCGTGATCCCGCAGTACCGAATTGAGTTGCGCTTTGTCGTGGCGTTCGCCTTCGGTCAGTCGTTTGATGACCAGCACACATGGCAAACCGAATTCGCCACCGGGGAAAGTACGCGGCCGAGTAGCCGACACCGCCACTGACCAAGGCGGAACATGTCCACGGCTGAGTTCGTCACCAGTTTCGGCATCAATGACGGGGATCGTGCTTGACAACACGCAACCGGCACCAAGGACACTGCCTGCTCCGACTCGCGCACCGTCGACAACGATGCAGCGACTGAAGATCATGCAATCGTCTTCGATGATCACCGGCGCAGCTTGCGGCGGTTCAAGAACACCGCCAATCCCTACCCCACCACCGAGATGCACGTTGGCACCTATTTGAGCACAGGACCCAACGGTCGCCCAGGTGTCGACCATGCTATTGGCGCCAACCCGTGCACCGATGTTGACATAGCTCGGCATCATCACGACACCACGATCGAGGAAGGACCCAAAGCGGGCCGACGCGCCGGGTACCACTCGCACGCCCGCTTGTTGATAATTGTGCTTCAGTGGAATCTTGTCGGCGTATTCAAACGGCCCAAACTCGCTGGTGGCCATCTCGCTTTGGCGGAAGTAGAGCAGGATCGCCAACTTCAACCATTCATGAACCACAACCGAACCATCGGCAACGACCTCAGCGACCCGGGCCTGGCCCCGATCGAGCAGCGTGATCGCTTCGAGAACGGCACGGTTCGCGTTGACGTCGTCCACTGCGAGGTCGACACGGTTTTCCCAAATGGATTCGATGGTGGTTTGCAGATCGCTCATGGGAAGAAAGGCTAGTTCTCGGTCGGGCTAAGTCGGCGCAGGATTCACTCCCCCGACGACAACGTCAGGTTTGGTCAGGACTCTCGGGGCGAGCGGCGACCCCCGGTGCGGTCTCCCACCCCGGAGGGTGACGTGGCGGAGCGACATACGTTGGCGGCGGAGGCGACGACGGGGCGACAAACGTTGGCGGCGACGGTGGCAGTGAATCCGAGGGGTACAGACCACCACTCGCAGCGCTGGCGGTCACTAGCTTTTGTCGGCGTTTCCATTGGCGGCGACGAATCGCTGTCACGATGGCCAGCGTCAATGCGATAAGCGCTGACAAACCGCCAAGGGCCATCGAACCTAAAAGTGGTCCGACCGAGGCCAGGTCGATACCCGGCCCCACGGCGATAGTTACCGCACGCGGATCATTTTCGCGAGCTGTGTTGGCCGCAACGACATACGTGCCGGCGACACCAGGGGTGAATTCGCCGATAGCCCGACCTTCGCGACTTCCCCAGGCGTAGTTCTCATCGATCACCGGGTCCGAAATTGGAACGGCGTTTCCTGTCGCGTCACTCACCACAAGTCCGCTGACCAACGGCAACTGACTGCTATCGAGACTCGCTCCGGAGTATTCGACAAATAGCTTGTAAGTCTTGGCATCAAGATGCATCTCGGAACTTCCCGGTACCAAGAAGCGTGGGTAGGCGTCGGCGGCATTCAACATCCCCGCGATCGTTACGGCAAACCAAATTGTGGCGACTACACACCCGACAACGGCGATAACCGCCGCTATCCAATAGCCTGCCGCCGACGGTTTCGCAGAAGCATTCGCCGGCCGAGGTTCCGCAACTGGGATCGTCATGCCACACCCACGCGGCGCGCCACTAACTCGAGTTGGGTGTCGGCACACACCATCGCGAGGCGCACATGGTCTCGACCTGCATCGCCGTAAAAGTCGCCCGGGCTCGCCAACACACCAGCCTCAGTGGCCAACCGGCGGGCAAATGCCCACGCGTCTCCGTCTGGAGCGGGAACCCAAAGATAAAACGCACCACCTGGAAGCTCGACCTCGACCCCCCAGTCGCGCAAGATCGACTGCATCCGAACGAGTCGGTTGCGATAGCGATCCCGTTGCTCATCGACGTGCACATCGTCACTCCACGCCACCGCCGCCGCGGCCTGAACTGGTCCCGCGACGATAAAACCCGCGTGCTTACGGATTTCTTTGAGATAGTTGACAATGTCGCGGTCACCGGCAAAAACCCCTGCCCGCAAGCCCGCAAGATTGGATCGTTTCGATAACGAATGCACTGCGATGAGGCCGTCGGTCCCGTGTTCAAGAATCGTTCGCGGCGGGCCTTGCCAAGTGAACTCGATGTAACACTCATCACTGAACACCGGCACACCATGAGTGCGCCCCCACTCAGCAATGACTCCCAAGTTATCAAGGCCACCGGTGGGGTTTCCCGGCGTATTGACCCACAAGCACAATGCACGCGCAATATCGCTGGGATCGATCGCGCCTAGGTCAATCGAGTTCGCGGCATCAATCGGCACGGCAACGGCGCGACAACCCGCCAACGTTGCACCCATCGCATAGGTCGGGTAACTAATCGCCGGGTAGAGCACGGTGTCGCGCTCGGGGCTGCGAAGCCGCAACCATTGCGGGACCCCAGCGACAACTTCTTTCGTCCCGACGCACGCCGCAATCTGCGCTGGATCAATGGCAATGCCGAGACGACGATCCATCCACTCGGCGGCCGCGTCTCGGTAGGTCGCCGAACCAATTGATGGCGGATAGCCCCGTTCGGCTCCCGACGTCGATAATGCGTCAATAACCGCCTGCGGGGGCGCGTCATTGGGCGTGCCGATTGAAAGGTCGACCATCCCGCCTTCATGGGCAACAGCAATCGCTTGAAGCTCACGTAACCGGTCATAGGGATAGGGCGGGGGGGTGAAACCACCCGGTGAGCGCTCACTCATACGGCCGTGCCTGTCGCCGGTACCACCCACGCTTGCAGTCGACTCGCCGCTGCCTCATCAAGTCGCGCCCGCAGACGCATGCCATCGCCATCAGCTTGTTCCACCAAAACTTCACCCTCTCGATGAACCGACGCCATGATGTCGCCCCGCGCAAACGGCACGTGCAATTCGAATACTTCGGTCAAGGCGCGAATTCGGTCACCAATGGTCCGCAATAACTCGTCAACCCCGACTCCCGTCGTCGCGCTGAACGTTATCGAACCTAGATGTGATCGCGTAAGCCGATCAGCGGCATCTGGTGCCAAATCTCGCTTGTTGAACACCAGCAACTCAGGCACTGAACCGGCACCTATTTCGTGCAAGACGTGACGAACCGCATCGATATGTTCGTCAGGCTCTGCCGTCGACGAGTCGACGAGGTGAATTAACAAATCAGCTTCGGCGACAACCTCGAGTGTTGAGGTGAATGCTTCGACCAGTTGATGCGGCAACTTGCGCACAAACCCCACCGTGTCGGTCAGCAACACCGACTCGCCGCCGGGCAATGCGAGGCGCCTGGTGGTCGCATCAAGAGTCGCAAACAACCGATCTTCGACCAACACACCTGCATCGGTTAGGCGATTCAGTAACGTCGATTTACCCGCATTGGTATACCCAACAATCGCCGCGGTCCGAAGACTTGATCGGCGTTGAGTCTTTCGCTGGGTCGCCCGATGACGATCGATGTCTCGAAGCTCAGACTCGAGCTTGTGGATGCGGCGGACTAAGCGTCGACGATCAACTTCGAGTTGCGTTTCGCCGGGTCCCCGAGTGCCAATGCCCGCACCTTGTTGGCTCAAGCTGCCCCCCGCCCGCCGCAATCGAGGCAACCGGTATCGCAACTGAGCGAGTTCAACCTGCGCCTTGCCTTCTTGGCTGTGGGCATTCTGAGCGAAAATGTCAAGGATGACCGCGGTTCGATCGAGTGCCGTTCGACCCAGCAGCTTTTCGAGATTGAACTGCTGGCCCGGAGTCAGGTCATTGTCGAACACCACCGTGTCGGCATCGAACTCATCAGCGAGAGCCCGAAGTTCCTCGACTTTGCCTTTGCCGATGTAAGTCGCCGGTTCCGGCGAGTGACGCTTTTGCATGATGCGGGCGACTTCGTCGGCACCCGCGGTGTCGACGAGCTGGGCAAGTTCGTCCAGCGAACGCTCGACATCATCTTCGTGGGCCGGCGCGATTACCACGCCAACGAGCACAATTCGTTCACGAAACGTCCGCTCGATGAGCCCGCCCGATGCGCCGCCGAAATCACCGAAGCCGCCGCGATGACTGTCACCATCGCTTTGATCATCTTCGAAGCCATCGACACCCGACACCGAAGGCAGCGACAAGTCATCATCGAATAAACCGTCGATTGCATCGCCCGTCGAGTCTTCGTGAGGCCCTTTCTTGCGTGGTCTACCCATCTCGGACTTCAACGGTCGCAACATGAGATGCCGGCCCAATGAGTGTCACCGTGGTGCCGAGTACCACTTCGGCAACCCCGCCCGGCATCGCAACCAACACCCGCTCGCCGACGAGGCCCCACGCGTTGGCGGCATGGGCTGCGGCGCAAGCACCGGTTCCACACGCCTGGGTAACCCCTGCGCCGCGCTCCCATACCCGCAAGTCAAGCGAATCAGGACCTGTTGCCGCGATGAACTCAATGTTGATTCCGTCGGCGAAACGTTGTTCGAACCAGGGACCTTCCGCAATCAGGTCAACTTCGGACGGATCAGCTACCGCGATAACCAAATGCGGGTTGCCCATGTCGATAGTCACCGACCTTGACGGACGCGCCGACGCAGTACGCACGACCGGGTCTTCGACGACATCGTCGACTGGGTCAGATTCGGGAGGTGGACTTTCGACAGTCATCGCCGCTTCGGCGGCCGCGTCAAAGATCGCCAAGCGCTCGGCGACTTCATCGGGGATCAGTGGGCCTGGTTGGGCTGGACCCATGTCGACACTTACCGTTGCAGTACGCAGATCCTCACTCGCTTCGACCTGCACCCGGCGCACGCCACCATCGGTCGCGATGCGAAGCACTGCTTCGCGAACGCCGCGGGCCATCGCCACGGCTTGGCCGAGGCAACGAATGCCGTTACCACTCATCTCGGCGCGGCTGCCATCGGCGTTGTAAAGATGCATCACCACATCGACATTTCCGCCGGAAGTTGGAGCTTCGCCGTAAATCAGCCCATCGGCGCCAATACCGATCCGGCGGTCGCAAAGGCGAATCGCCGTTTCGCCATCAATGACCAGCCCAGGACCATTCAGTTCGTCCAGAACAATGAGAAAGTCGTTGGCGAGGCCATGATGCTTGGTGAGCTGCACTTGGTCAGTATCCCAGCATTGTGGTCAGGTCGCCCAACGCATCGGAATCGGCATCTATCCAGGTAATCCTCGGATCGCGCCGAAACCAGCGTTCTTGGCGGCGAGCAAAGCGCCTAGTCCGCATCGCGATTTCGTCACTGGCGTCAGCCAACGAGATCAATCCGGCCAAGTGGCTCAGCAATTCGCGATATCCGAGCGCTTGGCGAGCAGTCCGTGACATGCCTTCGGGCTGATCGACAAGGCCGCGCACTTCATCGAGGAAACCGGCGTCGAGTTGCGCAGCGAGGCGATCAGCGATGCGCTGATCAAGCATGGAGCGGTCGAGCCGCAACCCAACAATCGGGAAGTCCAACGCGTCATAGGTTTTGAGGCCAGGCCCAAACGACGAAAAAGGCCGACCGCTGCCTACGGTCACCTCGAGTGCACGAAGGATTCGCCGCCTATTCTCAGCCTCCATTCGGTCTGCCGCGACCGGGTCACTGGCAACGAGCTGGCGATACAACACATTGGTGTCTGGTTCGGCGTCAAGTTCGGCTCGAATGTTCGGGTACCGAGCAGGGATCTCTAATTGATCGATCGCCGCCCGTAAGTACAACCCGGTGCCGCCAACCATGACGGCTTGGTGGCCACGAGACGCAATCTCGCTCAGTGCAGTCGCGACATCGACTTGAAACCTCGACACGGTGTAATCGTCATAGGCCTCAACGAGGTCGATGAGATGGTGGGGAATCTCAGCCTGGTCTCGCAGACTTGGCTTCGCCGTTCCAATGTCCATGCCGCGATAGACCTGCATCGAATCCACCGACACCAGTTCGAGTTGAGGATTCGCACGAGCCAGATTCATCGCCAATGACGATTTCCCGGATGCCGTTGGCCCGATGATCGACATGGCAATGACGCTCATCGCAACATCTGATCCACCATCAGGTGCCAGTCAAGGCGAACAACATCGGCGTGCACCAGACCATAGGCATCAACAAATGGGCCAAGCGCCTCGGGTCCGACCGTTCCCGCCAAGTCAGCGGCCATAGTCGCCAGGTCGCGATAGCGGTCGCCGGAACCACCGCGAGTCCAGGAAGTCCAGCCGCTGACGTGGGCCTGGTCGATCCAAACGGTGCCTAATCGGGCATCACCATGAATCACGACCTGATCGGCCGGGTCAAGTTTGGCTGGTTGACTCGAGATCGCAAGGTCCAACAACCGATCGGGCTCGTAGCGACGATACGCGGGATCAAATTGATCAACAGTGACCACGCCTCGACCGACACGCGCCGAGGCTTCGGCCAACAACGAATCTGGCGAACTGTCAAACGGGCAACTGTTGCCGGGGCGAGCATGGAGGTCGCGCAAACCGAGGGCGACCGCTACGAGCATGTCGGTGATGTCAAGGCCCGATCGCAGCAGGTCAGTCGCAGATGATCCAGCCAATTCGTGCTCGGGGCCGACCACTATGCCCGCGGTTTCGAACCAACTTCGCCGTGCCGCCGCGTCGGCTGAGCCAATCAGGCTGAAACCACCGGAATGCGCGTGCGATGACGAGGCCGAGCAGTGATCTCGACAAGTTCGCCCTTCAAAAAATGGGGACCTCCATAAGTGATCCGAACATCAGCAACGGCGCCCGGACGCAAACCAGGATCTGCACCGGGGACGTGCACCAACTTGTTTTGCGCCGTGCGGCCACTCATAACCGCCGGGTCTCGCTTGCTCGGTCCTTCGATCAAAATCTCCTCAATGCGACCAACCCGAGCTTGGTGTTTCAGCAACGCTGAACGCTCAACGACAACCCGCAGTCGGTCGAACCGCTCACTCACTATCGCCGGATCAACGAACTCATCGACCCGATCTGCCGCTTCGGTACCCGGCCGTGGCGAATAGATAAATGTGTAGGCACTGTCGTATTCCGCGGCCGCTGCGACCTCAAGGGTCTGGACGAAATCCTGGTCAGTTTCGCCTGGGAAGCCGACAATGATGTCGGTGGTCACGGCAAGATCGGGCATGGCGTTGCGTGCGTCGGTGAGTCGCTCGAGGTATCGCTCAGCGGTGTAGCCCCGGTGCATCGCGGCCAAAATACGGTCACTTCCCGACTGCAAGGGAAGGTGCAGGTGGTTACAAACCTGCGCGTTAGCGGCCATGGCAGCAATTGTCTCGGGACGAAGGTCCTTGGGATGCGGACTGGTGTAACGAACGCGGCGAATACCTGGAACCGCCGCGACCGCAGTCAACAAATCGGCGAACAACGGACGCGGGCGACGGCGAGCATCGCTCACCCACTCGACGCCGGCTTCGTGCAAGTCAAACGGGTCGGCATCAGCGGAACGCAAACGGGTCGTGATATCTCGGCCATATGAATTCACATTTTGACCAAGCAGCGTGACTTCGACGACCCCATCGGCAGCGAGTCGTTCGACATCGGAAACCAAATCACCGAATGGCCGGCTGATCTCCCGGCCGCGCACTGACGGCACGATGCAGAATGCGCACGAGTTATCGCAACCGATTTGGATCGTGACCCACGCCGAAAAATCAGAATCGCGCTTTGCCTCCATCGCGGATGGAAATGCTTCGGCCTCATCGAGAACCGTCTCTTCCCAAATTTCGGTGATGGGACCATCAGCGCGCGATGCGTGCAGCAACTCGATTGCGCGGTGCACGTTATGGGTGCCGAATACCACGTCGACATGGCCCGCACGCTCCCGGATAATGTCGCGGTCTTTTTGAGCGAGGCACCCACCAACTACGATCTCCATATTGGGCCGGACCTCTTTTAGGGCCTTGAGGTGACCGAGCATCCCGTAGAGCTTGTTGTCAGCGTTTTCACGGATACAACAGGTATTGAGGACCACAACATCCGCGTCGTCAAGCGATTCAGTCTCGTGCATGCCGTCAGCCTCGAACAGCCCCGCAATGCGTTCAGAATCATGGACATTCATCTGGCACCCGAAAGTACGAATCAGATAATTCCGGCTCACGGGGGCCATGTTACGGAAGCGAGACTGGCCAAGGAGAATCGCTGAGCACGTTGCCCGTCAGCTCGATGAAATCGGTGACCGGAGTCACGGAAGCAAATTGAGGCCGAACTCGACTTCGGCTGCGCCATCTGCCACGCGGTCGCAGGTCCAAAAACGTGGAACGGCCGGTTTCGTCTGCAGGCGGATGCAGGGAAACCGGCCGAGACCACGGGGAAGTCAGTGACAGGGCAAGGTTGCCCACGTCAGCGGATTAGTTGGCAGAATCAACTTTCAGGTTGATCGGGAGATCGTCGGCTGCAGACATGACATCGAGGTCAGCGTCAGCAGCCTTATCTCCCTTTCCCTCGGCCTCGTCGGTCTTGTCGATACCTGACTCGACGCGGATGCGCTCGGAGATTTCGACCATGACCTGCGGATTGTCGATGAGGAACTGCTTGGCATTCTCACGACCTTGGCCGAGTTGCTCACCTTCGTAGGTGTACCAGGCCCCTGACTTCTTGACGATGGCCATGTCGACACCAATGTCGAGTGCAGAACCTTCGCGACTGATGCCCTTGCCGTACATGATGTCGAATTCGGCCTGACGGAATGGCGGCGCCACCTTGTTCTTGACCACCTTGACCCGGGTGCGATTGCCGACAACTTCGACGCCGTCTTTGATTGATTCGATTCGACGGATGTCGAGGCGAACCGACGAATAAAATTTGAGCGCACGTCCGCCTGGTGTTGTTTCGGGCGAACCGAACATGACACCAATCTTTTCACGCAGTTGATTGATGAACAGACAGATCGTGTCGGTCTTGTTGAGGTTGGCGGTGAGCTTGCGCAGCGCCTGACTCATGAGTCGCGCCTGCAACCCCACGTGAGTGTCACCCATTTCGCCTTCAATTTCAGCTCGAGGCGTGAGCGCGGCAACCGAGTCGATGACGACGACATCAAGCGCACCGGAACGTACCAACATGTCGCAAATCTCGAGCGCCTGTTCACCCGTATCGGGCTGGCTGATCAGCAACTCGTCAACGTCAACCCCAATAGCCGCGGCGTAAATCGGGTCCATGGCGTGTTCGGCGTCGATGTAGGCGCAGATGCCGCCATTGCGCTGGGCTTCGGCCACGACGTGCATAGCCAGTGTCGACTTGCCAGATGATTCGGGGCCATAAAGCTCAACCACTCGACCGCGTGGCAGACCACCGACACCGAGGGCGAGGTCAAGTGCCAAGGCACCGGTTGGGATGGTTTCAATGGCCAGCGAGGCCTTGTCACCCATCTTCATGACTGAGCCCTTGCCATACTGCTTTTCGATCTGACCGAGGGCCATTTCGAGTGCTTTGTCTCGCTCCACCTGTGTTCTCCTTGATGAGGTACCCGGATTTGGGCAACTGCTACTTGGGGCTGCGACCATGCCGCAGCGATTGACACACACCATAAGAAGGGGGTGTGACAGGAACTTCGGAGGGGACCGAAGCGAATGACAAGAGTGTAAGTCGAACGGACGTTCCATGCAAGGATCCTCCGCCGATCGGTGCATGTGGAGCCAAACAGGCCAGACTGTGTCCTGCCGTCCGTTTCGCAATCAGGAGTCCACCATGTCCGAGCAACCTATTCCCAGCGACGACGAACTTCGTGCCCGGCTCACCACAGAGCAATACGAAGTGACCCAACGCAAAGGCACCGAGCCAGCGTTCACTGGTCAGTACTGGGACTGTCACGACGAAGGCACCTACAGGTGTGTTGTGTGCGACGCACCGTTATTTGCCTCAACTACCAAATTTGAATCTGGCAGTGGTTGGCCCAGCTTTTGGCAGCCGATTGCTACCGATCAGGTAGTAACCGAAAACGACATCTCCCATGGCATGGTCCGCACCGAAGCACTTTGCGCGCATTGCGGTGCGCACTTGGGTCATGTGTTTCCCGATGGCCCAGCGCCGACCGGTGAACGATTTTGTATGAACTCCGCGTCGCTTCGCCTTGATCGCGACGCGAGCGCCTAACGAGCGACAACCAAGTGACGTCGTAACCAGTCGAGCGCGGAAATCGTCGCGAATTGTCGAATGCGTTCGCGATCGCCCGGGAGGCGCACGACCATCGAGTCGACTTCGCCGTCGATACACAATCCGAAATACACGGTGCCAACGGGTTGACCCTCTTGGCTATCAGGTCCGGCGACACCGGTAATCGACAACGCGACATCACATCCCAATACGCGGCACGCGCCTTGGGCCATCGCCACTGCCGCATCGTCGGACACAACCGGTCCCGGGGTGACGCCCAACACGTCAAATTTCACGTCGCTCGCGTACGACACGATCGAGCCGTGAAACACATCGCTCGCTCCCTCGATCGCAGTCAGGCGAGAGGCAAGCAATCCTCCGGTAACCGACTCAGCGGTGCCAAATGACAAGCCCCGCTCGCGCAAGAGGCGCAGCACCACGACCTCAAGCGGTTCATCGTCGACGCTAAAGACGACATCACCAAGAATCGAGGCGACCGTCGTGACCTCGGCGTCAAGGATTCGATCGACCTCCTCGACGGTGGCTGCCTTCGCCGTTATGCGTACCTTTAATCCTTCGATCCCGCTGGCCAAAAAGGCGATCGTCGCGTGACCCAACTCGTCGAGTTCGGCAATGCGGGGTTCAAGAATCTCGGCCAGGCCCGATTCGCTGTGCCCCCATGTGCGAAGCGTGCGACTCGCGATAACGGCCTGCACCCCGGCACGGCGTTGCAGATCAGGCAATACCGTGCCAGTGATCATCTCTTTCATCTCATAAGGAACACCGGGCACTGCGTAAATCACCTGGCCGAGCGCAACGTCGCCAATCGGGCACACCAACCCTGGAGCAGTGCCGGGTTGTTGGGCCATCGTCGATGCACCCTCAGGCACTTGCGCTTGGCGCAAGTTGTTATCAGGCATGTCTCGACCACGGGAGCCGAACATGGCACGAATGCGATCGGCAATTGCCTCATCGGTGTGCAATGCAACGCCCATGACCTCCGCGATGACGTCTCGGGTGATGTCGTCGTGAGTTGGGCCAAGGCCACCACACACGATCACTGCATCGCTTCGGTCCAGCGCGATCCGTAACGCGCTCGCGATGCGCTCGCGGTTATCGCCAACCTTGGTTTGAAAATGGGAGTCGATTCCGACCAGAGCCAATTGCTCACCAATCCACGACGAATTCGTGTCGACGATCTGACCCAACAGCAGCTCGGTTCCCACTGCAACGACTTCACAACGCATGATCAAGTCTCCTTAGGTGATGAACCCGAAGTTGTCGCCGCCGAACGCCCGGCCCAGACGTATTGCCCAGCGCTCAGGACGGCCACGACTACCGACGCCCACAACAACGAATTGCCGATCCAAACATGGGCCGTGGCGAGCGGTGGCATCACTGCAGCTCCGACGGCCAAACTTTGCAACAACGTCTTGAGTTTGCCGCCACGCGATGCGGGCAGGGCAAGACCACGGCGGCCCCAATAGACGCGATACAGGCTCATGCCGATCTCGCGCACCGCGATGATGGCAACCGGTGGCCACGCAAATCGGCCAATCGAAACCAAACTGAACAGAGCACCGAGCACCAACACTTTGTCGGCGAGTGGATCGAGGAACGCACCTGAGCGTGTCGTACCGTGTCGACGAGCGATCCATCCATCGATACCGTCGGTGCTTGCCAACGCTGTCCACAGCACAAACACCGACCATGACGCCTTTTGGGTCGTGATCATCGTGAACAGCAACGGTGAGATCAAGAGTCGCAAGATCGTCACCATGTTCGCCGGCGTATTCAGCGCTGAGGGCCCGTAGGTTTGCTCGCCTTCGCTCATAGCGGCGAGTCCGCCACGACCGATTCAGTAACCAGCTCAGCGACAAGATCAGGACCGAGCGCGTCAACGATTGCTACTTCGGCGAACGATCCGGCCTCAAGAGTCGTCGGCACCGAGATCACGCCATCGATTTCGGGAGCTTCTCGATAGGAACGAGCGGTGCCGGCCACATCGACCAATACCTCCACTCGGGTTCCGATAAGGGCGTCACGACGGCCCGCGGTGATGCCATCTTGCAACTCCCGCAATTCGGCTAGGCGTTCATCCATGAGTTCGACCGGAACAACTCGATCGAGGTCAGCGGCGTAGGTACCGACCTCAGGCGAGAACGAAAAGAATCCGCACCAATCAAGCTGTGCCGATTCGATGAACTGCAACAGGAGGTCGTGGTCGGCTTCGGTTTCGCCGGGATATCCGACAATAAAATTCGAGCGAAATGCCGACGTTGGTTCGCTGGACCGAATTGTCTCGATGCGGTCCAGAAAAATCTCTCCGTCACCCCACCGACGCATACGACGCAGAAGCGGACGCGAGACATGTTGTAGCGATAAATCGAAATAGGCGACACCGGTTTCAAGCACAGCATCGATTAACTCAGCGGTGAGATCACTGGGATACAAATACAACAAGCGAACCCAGTCCACGCGTTGGGCAATGGCGCGTACCAGTGGAACGATGGAACGCTCCCCTACCCCCTGATCACGACCAAAGGCCGCAAGGTCTTGGGCCACCAGGACAATCTCTCGTGCACCAAGCTGATCGACCTCGGTCAACAAATCGTCGATCGACCGGCTTCGTTGCTTGCCCCGAAACGACGGGATCGCGCAAAAGCCACACGCCCGGTCGCAGCCTTCGGCCACCTTCAAATAAGCCCAAGGAGCACTCGACGCTGGCCGCGGCAAATTGAGCAGGTCGAACGTTGGCACCAATGCCGCGCCCAGATTCACGGGTTTGGACCCGATTGACACGGCAACTCCCGTCGACGGGATCGATTGCAGCGCAACGCCGAAACCGGCGACCGTGTCGACTTCGGGCAATGCCTCGGCAAGTTCCTGGCCGTAGCGCTCGGCCATGCATCCGGTGACAACGATCTTGGCACCGTCTGCTCGAGCGTCACTAAGCGCCAAGACGGTATCGATAGATTCTTGGCGGGCCTGCTCAATAAAAGCGCAGGTATTGACTACGACGAGGTCGGCATGGTCAGGGCCAGCAGCTGGGATGAGCCCATCGGCCAACATCGTGCCGGTGAGCTTGTCGGAATCAACTTGGTTTTTGGGGCAGCCGAGCGTCTCCACCCAGAACGTCTTCGCCATGAAATCCTAATGCTATCGGAGCACACCCATCGACAAGTCGGCCGACTGAACGTCGACAGGCAACGACGGAGGTCCGTCGTCCGGAAAATGTTAGGGGAATGAAAGCGCGAGCCCGGCCCGATGCCAAGGAAATGCGAGCAAATTGCCAACTCCCGACGAGGTTACGTAGGCCGTACGCAGATCCGAGCCGCCGAAACAGATATTGGTGATCAACGGATCAGGGAACGGCAGATGCTCCGACATCGCGCCGTCAGGTGAGATGCACGTGATGCCGCCTTGACCCAGGGTCCCGACACAAACCCAACCTTGCCCGTCAACCGCGAGCGAATCGAACAGGTGACCCTCAGGGGCGTCGAACAACAGCGTGCCGCCATGCAGCGCGGTGGAGTCGGGATCAACGCCGACCTGACCGGGGCCGACGACATCCCATGCCCAAACCCGACCAGTGTGGGTCTCAGCGACATACAGGCGATCGCCCTCAGGTGATAATCCAATGCCGTTTGCGGCTTCGGTATGGCGAATGACTGGTATCACCGTGCCCTTGGGGGTCAGATACAACACGCCAGCCTGGGTCGTTGCGAGTTCGTCCTTCACCCCATGATCGGTAAACCAGATACCGCCATCACGATCGACCACAAGGTCGTTCGGAGCGTGCAGCTTGTTTCCCTCGCATTCGGTCGCGATGACCTCGACCGATCCAGTCAATGGATCAACTCGTTGAATCGATCCGTTGGTCCACGAGTCGGGAACGTCAAGACCCGGAACCGTGAATTCGCCAACTTGGGTCCAGGTGAAATAGCCGCCGTTGTTGGCGACGTAAATCGCCCCATCGGCACCGATGGCGGCACCGTTTGGTCCTCCGCCACATTCGGCAACAACCTCAGTTGAACCGTCGGGGTTCACGCGAGTAAGCGTCCCGCCGGCGATCTCACAGAACACAACCGAACCGTCGGCCATGGCAATTGGACCTTCGGGAAACTGCAGTCCCGATGCGACGATGTCAAAATCGGAGAGTTCCGATGAATCTGGAGTATCAGACATGTCCAGACATCATGGCACGCAATTGCCAGAAAGGCTCAGGTCAGAACGCTTCGTGTAATTCGCCGGTATCGGATGTACCGATTTCGGCGCCACCTTCAAGCTCTTCAGGAGTCATCAACACCGTCCGTGCCTTTGAGCCTTCGCCAGGTCCAACCACGCCGCGTTGCTCAAGCAGGTCCATGAGTCGACCAGCCCGGGCAAAGCCGACCCGAAGCTTTCTCTGCAGCATCGACGTCGAACCAAGTTGGGACCGAACGACAAGTTCCATGGCTTGGGCAAGCAGCTCATCGTCGTCGTCATTGCCAGTGCTGCCACCGAACAGGGTACTGCTGCCCGATGCGCTGCCATCGGCTGAACCCTCGACCCCTTCGACATAGGCGACGTCAGGGGCCTGACGCAGCCATGAGCCAACGATGGCGCGCACTTCTTTTTCATCGACCCAACATCCTTGGATGCGTTGCGGAATACTTGAAGCCGGCCCGAGAAGCAGCATGTCGCCTTTTCCGACGAGCCGCTCCGCACCGGATTGATCGAGAATGACTCGGCTATCGGCGAGACTCGAAACCGAAAATGCCCAGCGCGCTGGGACGTTGGCTTTGATGACTCCGGTGATCACATTGACCGACGGACGTTGCGTCGCAATCACCAGATGGATGCCAACCGCGCGCGCCATTTGCGCAATACGACAGATGGAATCTTCGACGTCGCGAGCGGCGACCATCATCAAGTCGTTTAATTCGTCAACCACGATCAAAATAAACGGCAGACGCTGATAGTCCACGCCCTCGTCTGATCCCGCTGCGCTGAGGTCCCCGCGATCGAATGCTGCGTTATAGCCCGTGATATCGCGGACGCCAACCTCGCTCAGTAGGTCGTATCGCCGTTCCATCTCGCGAACTGCCCAAGCCAGCGCGTTCGCAGCTTTCTTCGGGTTAGTCACAACTTGAGTAAGTAAGTGCGGGAGTTTGTTGTACTGCCCAAGCTCAACCCGCTTCGGATCGATCAAAATCATCCGGACCTGATCAGGCGTCGACCGCATCAACACTGAAGTGATGAGTGAATTGATGCACGACGACTTACCGGCACCAGTGGCACCGGCGATGAGCACGTGAGGCATCGTTGCCAGATTTGCCATGACCGAACGGCCGTTGATGTCGCGACCAACCGCAACTTCAAGCGGATGATGCGCTTGACGCGCTTCTTCGGAGCCCAAAATGTCACCCAACGCAACGACTTCGCGCTTAGAGTTCGGTACTTCGACTCCGATGGCGTGGCGGCCCGGGATCGGAGCGAGAATGCGCACATCAGGGGAGGCCATCGCATACGCGATGTCTTTATGCAGGCTCGTCACCTTTGCGACCTTGACGCCTTCGCCGAGTTCAAGTTCATAACGAGTGACTGTCGGGCCGACAACCATCCCAACCAGACGGGTCTCTACCCCGTGAGCTGCCAACGAAGTCTCAAGGGCACGACCGCGATCTTCGACTGCTCGCCGATCGACCTCTTGCACCTCTGCTCGTCGCAGCAATTTCAGCGACGGCAACTTCCATGGTGACCGCTCGGCCGCCGGTCCGAGTCCGATGGCAAGTTGCTCGACTGAATTGGCTGATTCGTCAGGTGTTTCGGCGGCAGCATCGGGGTCTGCATCGTCGGTCGCCGCCTCTGCCGGCGCGGCCTCGGACTCGCCGGCCACGACAACTGCCAATCCGTCGGCACCAACTTCTAGCGACGCGTCAGCCGATTTCGCTCGACTGCGACTGCGTTTCGGCTTCGGGTCAGCAACTGGCGCCAACTCAGGCTCAACACCAGCAACTGCTGTCGCATCACCAATTTCGAACAACGGGGCAAATATGCGACTCACTGCACCGGTCAGGGGACGCACTCCCGCGGCGGTTTGGCCAGCCGCTGAACGAACTGACGTTCGCGTGAGAACCAAGACCCCGACGATCCCGAGTGCGAGCAAAATCAAGGTCGCGCCCCAAATGCCAACGAGTTGCTCGAGAGAGCCACCGATCAACGTGCCCAAGCCACCACCGGCACGCACGAAATCGCTCACGCTGTCGCCCCAGTTGGGCTGACCTCGGAACAACTGCAGTAAGCCGCAGAGCGCGACGATCATCAGTGCCGCGCCGACAATCATTCGAGCGACTGACGACGAGCCCAGATCATCGGCGTTCACATCCTCGCCTGTTGATCCTGCCCCCGCCGAAGATCGAGCTGGTCGAGTCGATGATCGCGGTTCGGTTTCATCACCGTGAATACCCGACCCGCGAATGAGTGTGACTCCGAGCACTACCAGCGCAGGCGGAATGATCCATGCGGCCAACCCCACCGCCACGCCGATGCCTTCACCGAGTCCACGACCGACTGGTCCTGCTGTGTCGGCGTAAATCCCGAGGCCCGCTACGACCCCAGCGACGATGGCGAGAATCCCCCATACGTCATGGCCATGACCTTCAAACGCCTGCGACAACCCACCGGTCACGCCAGTCGCGGCCACGGTGTTCGCCTTCTTCGACGACGCAGCGCGTTTAGAACCCCTATTCGATGAAGATGTTCGTGACGATGACGCACGCGACTTGGGGTGCTTTGTCGATCGAGTCTGCTGTTTTGTTGCCACTTGCTCACCTGGGGTGGACGCGGATGACCGGACCGGTCACCCCTCGGCCCCAAACCCGCGCCGAGGTGACACGAGGGTTCTAGCACAGCAGATGGGGACGCTCGGGTGGTGGACCCATCCCACACCGCAACAGGCGAGCCTTTTCAGGGACCGGCCGGCCAAATCGGCAGCAGCCATTCAGGAGCGGGCACCTAGGCAACGCCGATCAGGAACGAGGCGGACCGTGATCTCGACATGATGCCGTCCAACCGGTTGGCGTGACCTGCACCCGCATTCGGCGACCACACATTTCGCAGTAATGCGGCGGCTCAAGCTCGCGGCGACACGAGTTTCCGTTGCACTGCGAGATTGCCTGACCGCACCACGGACAAAACGTCGATTCCGCCACGGTCACGACGAACCTCAGATCACCTTCGACAACGCCCCGATGGGCATGCGTAAGTCATCGAGCATTTGCAGATCTTCTGCGGGCGAGCGGCCAAGCGTCGTCAAATAATTCCCGACGATTAATGCGTTGATTCCTGACGTCATACCCATCGCCTGCAGTTCTCGCAAGGTGACCTCGCGCCCGCCGGCGTAGCGAAGGATGACCGAAGGCAACCCGATGCGAAACAGCGCGATCCACCGAAGTGCTTCGAGTGGCGCGACCACCATGCGATCGGCAAGCGGCGTGCCCGGCCGCGGATTCAGAAAATTCAGCGGTACCTCTGCCGGCTCCACTTCGCGAAGTTCGCCGATGAGTTCGATGCGCTGAGCAACGCTCTCGCCCATCCCAAGTAATACGCCACAACAAAGCTCCATGCCGTTTTCGCGCACCAACGCGCAGGTGTCGAAACGTTCTTGGTACGAATGTGTCGACACAATCGACGGAAAAAACGAGCGAGCCGTTTCGAGATTGTGGTTATAGCGATGCACGCCACCAGCCGCGAGCCGCGCAGCTTGATCAGCGGAAAGGATTCCTGCGCTCACCGCTACCTGCAGGCCCGTTCGCTCCCGCACGAGCGGGACCAGTTCAAGGATGCGATTCAAGGTCCGCTCATCGGGGCCTCGAATGGCTAACACGATGCAAAATTCGGACGCGCCCAGCGCGGCAGTTTCTTCGGCTGCCGCAAGCACCTCGGCGGTGTCGAGAAACGGCGTCGCTTGCACCTGGGTGTCGAATTTGGATGACTGGCTGCAAAAGTGGCAGTCCTCGGGACAGCCGCCGGTTTTCGCCGACAGGATGCCTTCGACCTCGACTTCTGGGCCACACCATGCCAAGCGAACCTCATGTGCGAGGCTCGCGAGCGCTGGCACCTCGCTATCGGGAAGGGCGGCAAGTTCAGCGAGTTCGACCAACGTCAGTTGACGACGTTCATCAAGCAATGCATTGCCAGCGGCAGTAATCAAGGTGCGGGACATGCGAGGAAGGTACCTGCCAGAGCACCTCCGCGACCAACGAGACACCGGAAATCGCTCAACTCAACGGCCGACCTCGGCCATACATCCGACCGGTTAGGCCGGAATCTGTTTTGCGAGCGCGTCAGCAATCAACTTGGCCCGCAGCGCATATCCGGCTGATGTGTAATGGATTTTGTCAGGGGTAAACCAAGGATCTTGCACCACAGACGCCCAATCAAATATCTCGAGGTTGGGATAACGATCTTTTGCATCGACCAACGCCGAATCGAATAGCGCCATATTCGGATTGGCCCAATCGCCCTTGGTCTCAATCGTTTTCACATTCACCCACAGCACTGGTGCATCGCCAATAACCGCCATCATGCGATCGATGCGCTCAGCCTCGGAATGATTGCTGCCGTGGGCGATGTCAGCTGCGTCAGTAGTGCCGAGAGCGAAGACCCAGCAACCGTCATAACCAGTCGCCATGACTTTCTTCGCCACATCTTCGGCATTGAGTTGACCTTTGAGGTGTTCGACAATCGACCGTGCACCTGAGATCTCCGGTCGAAAGCTGGTCACGCCCACTCGAGCATATTGCGCGTCGATGCGATCGGCCGGCTTCGGCAGGTACGCCGTCGATGTGAGGCCAATCGATGTCGAGTCGCCAATGTGGACGACTTTGGTACACGACGACATCGGCGGGCCAGGCGGCATCGTCGGCGGAGCTTCGGTAGTTGCCACCGGTTGCGCGGCCGACGACGAACTATTGCCCTTGTCGCCAATTCCGCAACCGGCCAGCGAAACCACCACCAACATGCCGGCCAGATGTAACGCAGTTGTTCGCAAAGTTCGATTCTGCACGGTCGCCACCGTAGGCGTTAGATCACTCAGGGTCAGACCACTCGCTGTCATCGATGAACAACGTCAGATCGGATAGGCCGACGAGTTTTCTGGAGGGGTTGCCGTCACGCTTCCATGATGACGGGAACAATCATCGGGCGACGTTTGGTGCGCTCGTTGACAAACTTCCCGGCGGTGCGACGAACGTGGCGCTGCAAACTTTCGATATCAGCGGCGTCATGAGCGAGCGCGGCTTTCACCGAGTCGGCAACCGCCGCCTCGCACTCATCGAGCAGCCCTTCGGCTTCAGCCTCATAGACCCAACCGCGGGTAATGACTTCAGGACCGGTGATGATGGTCCGACTGCCAATATCGACTCCGACGACGACAACCACAACGCCTTCTTCGGCCAAGACACGCCGATCGCGAAGGACGCCGTTTCCCACATCTCCGACGATACCGTCGACGTAGAGGTACCCAGCCGGCACCCGAGCGTGGGGTTTGAGCCCCTCATCGGTGAGCAACAACTGGTCGCCGTCTTCACAGACCATGACATGACTCGCTGCCATATTCATCGTTGCCGCGATTCGAGCATGCGCCACCAGGTGGTGATACTCCCCGTGCACCGGAATGAACCAGTCGGGGCGCAGAATCGAATGAATGGTCTTGAGTTCTTCTTGTTTGGCATGCCCGGTCGCGTGAACATCTTCGAGACCTGAGTGGACGACCTCTACGCCGAGGCGAGTCAGGCCATCGATCACTTTGGTCACATTGGTTTCGTTGCCGGGAATCGGATGCGAACTCATGATGACGACATCGCCTTCACCGAGCGTGAGCCATCGATTTTCACGCGCCGCCATCAGCGCTAACGCCGACATTGGCTCACCTTGCGATCCGGTGCTAATGACACACACTTTGGACGGGTCAAGGTCCTTTACATCGTCGATGTCGACGAGACGATTTTCAGGGATGGTCAACAAGCCCATCTCGCGGGCGAGCCGCACGTTCTTCTTCATTGACATACCCATGGTCGCGATGATGCGGTCATAGCTAATTGCCGCATCGGCGATTTGTTGGACTCGATGGAGATGGCTGGCGAAACAGGTCGTGATGATCCGTTTGCCTTCGAACTCATGGAACAGGTTGTAAAGAACCTTCCCGACCGATTTCTCCGATCGAGAACTGCCCTTCTCGGCGGCGTTGGTCGAATCACCAAGGAATAGCCGTATCCCGAACTGGTCGCTGAGCGAACCCATCCGGGCCAGATCAGTCATGCGGCCGTCGACTGGCGTCAGATCGATCTTGAAGTCACCGCTGTGAAGGATGATCCCTTGAGGCGTGTGAAACGCAGTCGCAAATGCATGAGGTACCGAATGGGTAACCGGGATGAACTCAACGTCGAACGGGCCGATTTGTCGACGCTCGCCGTCGTTGACCACGTTGAATGACGTCTGATTCAACAAGCCGGATTCTTCGATGCGATTTCGGGCCAAGCCCAGCGTGAGCGCTGAGCCAAAAATAGGGAACGACAACTCGCGCAACAAAAACGACAACCCGCCATGATGATCTTCGTGTCCGTGAGTAACGATGCAGCCTTCGATGCGGTCCGAGTTCTCGCGCAAGTACGTGAAGTCCGGTAAGACCAGATCGATACCGAGCATGTCGGCATCGGGGAACATCAATCCGCAGTCCAAAATCATGATGCGGTCATCTACCTCGATGCAGGCACAGTTGCGGCCGATCTCTCCCAGGCCACCGAGGAAGGTGATTTTGACGGGTTCAGGCATGCAGGTTGTTCCAAACTGCGAGCGCTTGTTGGTCAAGCCCGGCCGAAGCAGGACCCATCGGCATCCGACATTGCCCAGACGGTTGGCCAAGCGCTCGCATCATTGCTTTTGCTGGGATCGGGTTCGGGGTCAAGTCGCCGGACTCGAAGTCATAGGACGCAAGTAATCGAGCATTCAGGGCGCGTGCTGCATCGTGGTCACCGCGCTGAAATGCCTCGATCATCTGGCCCATCTCTGCTGCCGCCCAGTGGCCAGCCACTGAGATCACGCCCACTGCGCCGACGGCGATCATCGGCAACGCCCACGAATCGTCACCGGCATAAACCTCGAAGTCGTCGGGGGTGTCGGCCACGACTCGGGCCGTTTCGGTGGCGTCACCTGCCGCGTCTTTGAGACCCACCACATTGGATACCTCGGTCGCCAGTCGAACGATGACCTCGTGGCTGATCTTGCGACCCGACCGAATCGGGATGTCGTAGAGCAACACTGGCAGATCCGTCGCCGCAGCCACTGACCGAAAATGCGCTTCGAGTCCCGCTTGCGGTGGACGGTTGTAATACGGCGTTACCAACAACACCGCGTCCACCCCCGTACGCGCCGCTTCGGCGGTGAGTTCGCAGGCGTGGCTGGTGTCGTTCGTTCCGCTGCCCACGATGAGCGGGACATCGACCGCAGCGCGCACGGCTCGCCATACCTCGATCTGTTCGTCATCGGTGAGCACCGAAGCCTCACCAGTCGAACCAGTCAGAACCAGCGCGTCATTTCCCTGGTCGACGAGCCACACGGCGAGTTCGGCCGCGCCGGCTAAATCAAGTCGACCATCGTCAAAAAACGGCGTGATCATTGCCGTGATCATGGATCCGAAACGCGCCATCAGCGGGCCTTTCCGTCGTTAAGGTCAGGTTCGTTGCCGCGCTCTATGCCGAGCGTGGCAAGAAGATTTTCGTGCAGCTCGAACCACACGGTGTGATACGAGTCGATAGTTGGTTTCGTGAACCAGTCCACCTCACCTGCTTGAACGTTGGCCAATGCGCACTCAAGGCGCGGCCCATAACTACTAAACCGATCCAACACTGCCGCTAGTTCAGCAACCACCGGCTGCATCAGCCGATCAAGCCCAATCAATTGATCGACAACGGCACCATCATGGATCGCGTCAAGGTGGTCGTTGACGATTTGTTCGCCATCAACCAGCCGAAGCTGCCATTGTGTGCACACATCGAGCATGTGCTGATTGATACCCATGAACCGGAAGTAGGCATCGGTTACCGGTGGCCTCGCATCGCAGGTATCGAGTTCATCAGCCAACTGCCGTTCGCCTTCAACGCGTCCGGTGGCGGTCAACATCCAACCGGTGATCCGCCCATCGCGAAACTGGGCCCAATCGGCAAGTTTGGCCGCCTCAAGGCGTGTTGTCGTTTCGGCTTCAGGCAATCCGATCGTCAATGCAACCGCCGAAGCCGTCGCGAACGAACGCAAGCGAAGGCCCAGTAGGACCAAAAGCTCCGGGTCGGAATGATGCGCCATCGCGCCTGACCCTACCAGCGCCCATGTCGACCCGACCTCGTTGATTAGCGCCATCAACACCGCGCCCGCAGTGACTGTGCGAGGATCGGACATGACCGAAGACTTATCGGGGCACGCGTTTGCCCGGTTCGGTGGTTACAGCGTGATCGAGCAGCCATCGCTCGCTATCGTCAACCCCGAATGCGTCAGCATCGGCGTCGCGGTGCACATCGGTGCCTTCGCGGTCATCGAAGCGCTCGTCCCCGAACGGGGCGTCACGATCCAGATCGACGACCGCGCGTATATCGGACACTTTCTTCGCCTGACGTCAGTGGGCGGGGTTCACATCGGTGCCGACGCGATGTTGTCTGACCGTGTCTATGTATCCGACACCAGTCATATTTATGACGACGTGACCCAGCCGATCAAAGTCCAGGGCCTTCGCGACGGTCGACGGGTCGAAATCGGCGATGGTTCCTGGATCGGAATCGGAGCGGCCATTTGCGGAAACGTCCGCGTTGGACGCAACGCCATTGTCGGAGCCAACGCGGTCGTTACCCGTGACGTTGCCGATTACACCGTCGTGGCCGGAAACCCGGCAGTGGTCGTGCGCCGCCACGACGGCGACGAGTGGCACTGGGCGACCGACCCAGTCCAGTAATCACGCTGATTGAATCAGCCGTCGTCGCTTGAATGAGCAATCGTCGACGCGGCAAGTTCATCATCGAATGCTTTTTCCGCGTTCACGACTGCGGCATCACGTGCCCGTCGACGCAACAACAGCGGGTACACGATGACGGTCAACGTGGCAAAGATGACCCACTGGCCGGCATAATTGAGGTGCGGTCCATCGCCAAGTTCAGGTGTCGGCGTCGGATCCGGAAGCGCACCCGACTGCGGAGGCTGCGACGACTGCAAACTCACATAAACCGGGAACAGTCGATAGTCGAGTTGCTGTTGCCAGCGATTCAAGTCCACCCGCGACAACGTGTGCAGCACACCATCGGATGGGTCATAGGGACCCGAAACCCGATTTTGAGTCGATAACACCAGACCGGTCACCGTCACGATTCCGTCGGGCGGCGCAAATTGTGACAATGAACTGTTCTCGTCAATTGCATACGGAACCCAACCGCGATTGACCGCAATCGCGGAGGTCCCATCAGCCGAAACCAATGGAGTCATCAACCACCAACCCGGATCACTTTTGTTGCGCGTGCGATTGCGAATAAGCACTTGATTCGCCGTGTCGTATCGTCCAGTCACTGTGACCTTGCGATAGGTCAAATCGGCGGCGTCGCCGGCGCTTGCCGATGGATTGATGAGCGAAACCAGCGGGACTGCATCGGTTTGTTCACGATTGGTAATGACCCGATTGATCTCTCGGCGACCAGAAAGTCGGTCAAGTTGCCAAAAAGCGAGGAACACAAATGCGATGACACATGCAGCGACAAAGAGGTGCGACAAGATCCAGCTCGGACGGCGGGCGAATCGCCAGTCAGTCGGTGGCTTACCGGCGGGCGCAGGTGAAGCAACGATCTCGTTGGACTGGGTCACGTCGCGAGGCTAACGCTGTCAGGTTCCGCACCCGAATCGACCGCCACCAGCAGGTTACAGAGTGGACGAAACTGTCAGCTCACCGGCCACAACAGGGGGTTGCCGGGGCCCTCGATCAATGTCCCGGTTTCGGCACCACCAAGCCACAACGCGCGATCAAATGCCCGATACGGCGAATCAATCTCGCCCACCAGCGTGCCGTCAGCGACATAAATAATCGTCATGACCGAGCGAAGTAAATCAGTCCCGTTGTCCGGCGCTCGATGCACCATCCACCCCATGTGGAAAGTCGCATCACCAGCTTTGGCTGCGCCATAGGTCGTGGTGGAAAACCCTCGGTCACGCACCACCTGATTGAAACCGGCTTCGGATTCATCACCAATGACCCACGCTCCCAGATCACCATGTCCGTGGCTTCCATCGGCAAAGGTCATCGTGCCAACTTCGGCTGGAACATCAACCAGTGGCATCCACATGGTGATTGTCCGATCAGTTGCGAGCGGCCAATAGGTCTGGTCTTGATGCCATGGGGTATGTCCGCCGCCAGGCTCTTTGAACAAGGCTTGGTCATGATAAAGGCGCACGCCTTCGACACCCAGCAACTCAGCGGCAACTTTTGCAAACCGCGCCGCAAACGTGAACTTTCGAACGGTTTCATCAGCGAAACACAAATTCGGGACTTGGAGAAATGCCTTGCCATAGGTATCGCGCTCATCGAGCGCAGTCTTTCCCGCGGTGACCCGCATGACTGCGGCTTCAATCGCCGGGCGGAAGGCCTCGACTTCTTCAGGCGATGCCAAGCCGCGAACCACGGTGTGTCCTTGCTCGCTGAATTGGGCAAACTGCTCGGGCGTCACGTCGAACGAAGGCGCCATGGGGGGAAGCGCGCTATCGGACGTCACTGCCGCAGCATCGGTGGAGGTCAATGCACAACCGGGATATCGCCGGCTTCGCGTCGAGCGATAGTTTGATCGGGTTCGGGAAGAAACATCGCCAAACTTCCGTCCACACCATCAAGTCGAGCGACCGCATCGGCAATTTCGAAAAACGCGTCAGGATCGAACAACCGAGGATGGGTGGGATCGGCGTAGCGGCGCTCAAGTTCGGCCAACGTGTCCCGCCAACCATCCCGACCGTAGGACGGCCATTTGATGCCCGATTGCATGAACACGATGTCGATGAAAAAGCGAACCGCACCTTCGCCACCAGGTTGTGCTCGGCGAGCATGAACCAATGCCGAGTGAGCAAAAACCACTGAGCCGGGAGGCAAGTCGTTCAGCACGACCATTCCGGGGAGATCTTCAGTGCCACACCCCCACAACGCATCGCGACGCATCACGGCACGGTGACTTCCCCGCATCAGCAACATGTCGCCAATCGTGCCATTGAGCCCAGCCAAATAGTGCAACACATGCACCTGCAGGTGGCTGCGATTGACTTGCGGAATCTGCTCATAGTCGTGATGCCAATTCACCCCATCAAGGCCGGGCATATGACGTGCCGCGTGACAATGATGCAACGTGTAGTTGGTTTCGCCCATCAGTTGGTCGACCACCGCGAGCGTGTCGGGATCGGTGATAAGTGATGCGAGCTGTGCGTACTGCCACACGTTTCGCCCGTCGAATCGCGGTTCGTTCGCTTGGAACCGTTCGACATCGGCGCTGACTTGATCGACGCGCTGAGCGTTGAGAAACCCCGGCCGAATGACAAATCCGTTACGGCGAAATTGTACCAATTCATCTTCAGAGAGAAGCGACGTGGTAGCCAACACAGCGCAGACTGTAAGGGTGGGGTGGACAAATGTAAACATCCTTTGCCAACATCAACTGTGCTTCTGGCCCCGTGGTACCTCGATGGACGTACTGCTCTCGTCACCGGAGGCGGCACCGGAATCGGTCGGGCAACCGCGATTCGACTTGCCGAATGTGGCGCGAACGTAGTGGTTGTGGGGCGCAGGGCCGAGGAACTTGCACAGGTCGTGGCGATTGCGCCGAAGCAAATGACCGCGCTTGTGGCCGATGTTCGAGACCTCAACGGGCTACCAGCCTTGGTCTCAGATATTGTCGGCAGTGCCCAGTCGACGCCCACTATCGATATTTTTGTGCACGCCGCCGGAGCCCAAGTTAAGCGCTCGGCCGCGGACCACGATTCGTCGGACTGGGATGACACTCTCGCCGTTCACCTTCGCGCATTCGCCAGGATTAGCGAACTTGTCGTTCAACAAGCCACCGGCCAACCAGCGATAGACGGAGGCCGCTCAATCGTCGCAGTTGGATCAATGGCGGCGAAACTCGGCTTCGCCAATGTCAGCGCGTATTCCGCCGCCAAAGGTGCAGTCACCGCGCTAACTCGATCCCTCGCGGTTGAGTGGGCGCCATTGGGATTTCGGGTTAACAGCGTCACTCCCGGATGGATCGATACACCGATCACGCAACGAGCATTCGCCGCTGACCCTGCCCATCGAGACCGCATTTTGGCGCGAACCCCGCTGGGAAGAATTGGTGACGCTGATGATGTCGCGTTAGCCGTGGCGTACCTAGCCAGCCCTGCGGCAGCGTTCGTAACCGGATCTGACTTAGTCATTGATGGTGGCGCGTCAGTGTCGTTATGACATCCAATGGCGCAGCAGATTTACCTGGATACACGGACGCGACGTTCGAATCGTTTGACGGCCGAGCACTCTCGTATCGGAGCACCCCCGGGCAAGGCACGGGTAAGCCCATCGTCGTGTTGCACGGATTCATCGTCGACCGTCGCTCGACTCCTCGGTTATTTCTTGAGGCATTAGGCAACCTCAGTACCGAGGTGATTACTCCCGATCATCGCGGCCATGGGAAGTCCGCCGCGTTTGTCGATGAACTGCCTCCTGATGCCTTAGCTCGCGACGTGTCGCGTTTGTTCGATCACCTCGGCGTCACCGAATCCGATGAAGTCGATCTCGTGGGGTACTCGATGGGTGCGCTCATCGCATTACGAGTGGCTCTGCACGATCAACGCATTCGTCGGCTTGTTCTCGGTGGCATTGGCGATCGAGCTATTGATCCATCATGGGACCGACCTCGCGAGCTCGCCGATGCTTTGCTGGGTGGGCCAAGCGGCGCGGATGGCGGGCGCTATGCCGAGTTCGCACGCCAAGTGGGAGGCGACCCAATTGCGCTCGCCCGAGTACAACAGTCGATTGTTTTATCGAGTCCCAACGAAGTTGCATCGCTAACCGCACCGACGCTGGTCATCGCCGGGATCGACGATGACGAGAATGGCGACCCCAATAAACTCGCCGACGCGATCCCTGGCGCGCTGCTCGAGCGCCCGCCCGGCGATCACCTTACGGCGTTGAGCACCAGTGCGTTTGCCGACTTGGTTGTTGGCTTTCTTCAACCGTGAACCGGAACTAACGCAATGCTTCGAGTTCTTCGGCGACATCAACTGCGTCGACTGTTTCGGGCCCGGCATCGGACAACACATCGCGACCAGCCCATGCTCCCCATCCTGCCGCAGCTAAACACGCAAATCCGCCGACCAATAACCCGACCCGAGCGCCAAAACGGTCACACACCACACCAAGGATGGGGCCACCAATCGGGGTGCTTCCCAAAAAGACCATTGCCTGCAACGCGAGCACGCGACCGCGCATCGCGGGCTCTGACCGCAATTGAATAATTGCGGTCATCGCGGTCATGAACGCAATGCTCATAAACCCCATGCCCATTCCGGCCACCAACGCAAACGCCAAGTTCGGTGCAATCGCCAACACCATCATAGAAACTCCGAAACCGATTGCGGTGATTACCACATCACGCAATGAAATAGACGGCCGGCGCGCGGAAATCAATGCCCCGGCAAGGGCGCCCACGCTGATTACCGATAGCAACAACGGAAACATTGCGACCTTGGTGCCCAAACTGTGGGTGACAAAGACGGGCAGCACTACCTGAAAATTGAACGCCAGTGCTCCGATGATCGCCATCATCACCAAGGGGATCCACAGTTCTGCCACGCCGTGGACGAAACGCAGACCGGCTCGCACTTGGCCTTTTCCCCGAACCGCGGCAACCGGAGTGCGCAACTCGGTCCGCCGCATCATCCAGAGGCATCCGATCACCGCCAGATAGGACAAACCGTCAACCGCGAAGCACCAACCAAACCCACCTACGACAATTAAGATCCCAGCAATTGTTGGTCCCGCGATACGCGAACCTGTCATCAATGCGCTGTTAAGACTGACCGCGTTTTGGGTTTGGTGTTCGAGAACCAACTCCACAACAAATGCCCGTCGAGCCGGATTGTCAAACGCCACCGTAACCCCACCTATACATGCGAGGCCATAGACCGCGGCCAGCGGTGCATGCCCAGAAAACGCTAGAGCAGCCAGAGCGAAGGACTGAAGCATCGCAGCTGATTGAATCATCAACAGCAATGTGCGTTTGTCGGATCGATCGGCGATCAGTCCAGCCCAAGGACTCAACACGAGGACCGGCAAAAACTGAAACGCTGTGAGCAACCCCACGGCAAACGCGTTGCCGGTGAGGTGCAGAACAAACAATGTTTGCGCCACCAGCGTGACCCAATTGCCCACTTGGGAAATGATCTGCCCAGTGAAGAACAACCGAAAATTCCGATTGCCGAAGGAACTGAAAGTCTTGGACTTATTCGACCATTTTGCCATCGACCGCGTGTTCCTCCTTCACGAAACGTTCAACCATCCGCAGTGGGCAACTTGTGGTGTTCGAAGTTCGCACGCAACGTCTTTTTCGAGAATTTTCCAACCGAAGTTTTTGGCACCTCGTCGATGAAGACGACGTCGTCAGGCATCCACCACTTGGCGATTCGACCTTCGAGATAGTCGAGGACATCTTGCTTCGACAACTCGTGGCCCGGCTTCACCACCACGCAGGCCAGTGGTCGCTCCGACCACTTCGGGTGGGCAACACCTATGACCGCGGCTTCAGCTACATGGGGATGTCCCATGATCTCGTTTTCGAGTTCAACTGAACTAATCCATTCGCCACCGGACTTCACGACGTCCTTGGTTCGATCAACGATGCGGATATAGCCCTCGTCGTCAATGGTGACGACATCACCAGTTTTCAAATAGCCATCCGCAGTGAACGAATCAGGTGACCGCTCATCGTTGTAATAGGCGCTCGCAATCCACGGACCGGCAACTTGCAGTTCGCCGCGAGACATGCCGTCCCATGCCACCGATTCGGACGTGGACTCATCGACCACTCGGAAGTCGACGCCGAGAGCGATCGTGCCGATCGCCGTTCGTAGGTCCGCTTTTGCATCTTCATCAAGTGCGGCATCGAGATAACTCTTGATGCGACCCACCGAGGCCACCGGACTGGTCTCGGTCATCCCCCATGCTTGCAAAATTGGCAGACCGGTCATCGACCGATATGCCTCCGACAGTGCGCGAGGAACCGACGAACCTCCACAAGGGATGCACCGCAAATGCGACGTATCACGACCAGCCAATTCGGGAAGCACCCCCATCCAAATGGTGGGGACTCCAGCGGCAATCGTCACGCGCTCGTGCTCAATGAGTTCCGCAATCGCGACCGGCGTCAGATTTGAGCCCGGCATGATGAGATTCGCTCCGCACGCGACCGCGGCGTGCGAGAGGCCCCATGCATTGGCATGAAACATCGGCACCACCGGCAAAATGGTGTCGTGTTCGGAAACGCCGATGCTGTCGGCGGTCATTACGCCCATAGTGTGTAACCACGTCGAACGATGTGAGTAGACGACGCCCTTGGGATTGCCCGTAGTACCGCTGGTGTAACACATCGATGCCGCTTGGTTTTCGTCAAGGATTGGCCACTCGACCGGGTCAGCAACAGCGAGCAACTGCTCGTAATCATGAAGTTGACGGCCGCCGTCCGGACTCGGGACCTCACCGATTCCGTCGTCCATCACCACAATGTGACGAACCGTCGTAAATGAATCCAGCAACGGCAGCAACACGCCAAGCAACGAACGGTCAACGAAGATGACTTCGTCTTCTGCGTGATTCACCACATAGGTGATCTGATCAGCGAACAGTCGGATGTTCACCGTGTGAAGCACCCGCCCGCTACACGGGACGCCGAACCACAGTTCGAGGTGGCGCGAGGTATTCCACGCAAACGTCGCAACCCGGCCATCGTCGGAAATCCCGAGATCATCAAGCACTCCGCCAAGTCGGCGGGTCCGCTCGGCCCACTCGCCGTAGGTCAAACGCTCGGTTCCGCCGGCGATCGCGGTAACCACATGTTTTTTTGCAAACAGCGTCTCAGCCCGATTGAAAAAGTGATCAAGCGTGAGGGGACGATCCTGCATAAGACCCTGCATGACATGACTCCCGGGAACTCAAACGCGCCCATCCGGCGCGCGAAACGATCTGGCGCGTGCGTTCGGAGAGCCCGCCCGCACGCACGCAGCGTAGGCCGGATTGTGCGCAATTCGGCAGCCGACCGCCGTGGCACACTATGCACCTTGTCTGAATCCGCTCTGTCAAACGAACCCCAGCGTGGGTGGATTGCCCGCCATCGAGCCGCGCTCGTCATCGTGCCGATCATTTTGCTGATCGCTGGCAACAACCTCGGAAATGCGTTTTTCCCCACACTGGTAACCGAACATCCGTTGTGGCTCATCGCTCTGAGCCCCAGTAACCGCAATTTTGTGCTGGTCGCGAATCGCATCGATCCGGTGTCGTATTACCTAGTCGGGACCGTCCGACTACTTACTCCCGATCCGTTGTTTTTCTTGCTTGGCCGTTGGTACGGCGAAACCGCGATCACCTGGATGGAAACACGAACACCGACCTACGGAAAATTGATGCGAACGCTTGAACGGTGGTTCGTCAAAGCGAGTTGGCCCCTCGTTGTCATCATGCCGAACAACCCGGTGTGCTTGCTTGCCGGCGCGGCAGGCATGAGCGTCGCTCTGTTCATCACGCTCGATTTTGTGGGAACCATCGGCAGGTTGATCTTGCTGCACATCTTGGGCGACATTTTCACCAAGCCCATCAACTGGCTGATTGCGCTCATCGCTGACTACCGCTGGCCGCTGCTGGCTATCACGGTGGCCGTCGTCGGGTTTACCGTCTTTCGGGAGTGGCGCTCGGGTACTTCAGAGATCGAACAGTTACTCGAGCTCGAAGAAGAACTCGATGACCCTACTGATGCTCGCGACTAGCCCTGCGGTTAAATGTTGAGCAGCGCGTCAAGTCCCAAGGTGATGCCGGGCAATTGTGCAACGCGCTGAACCGCCAACATGACACCGGGCATAAACGACGAACGGTCATATGAATCATGGCGAAGCGACAACGTCTGACCTTGGGTACCGAACAGCACTTCTTGATGGGCAACAATCCCTCGCAGGCGAACCGAATGAATCGGGATGCCCCCGGGACCACTCCCACCGCGAGCACCGGCCACTACTTCGTCGGTGGTTGGGTCCTCGGCCCAATCGCTTGAGGCGTCAGCCATCCGTTGAGCCGTCAGCATCGCCGTACCTGACGGCGCATCGGCTTTTCGGTCGTGGTGCAGTTCGATGATCTCGGCCGTTTCGAAATACGGCGCCGCCATCTCGGCGAATCGCATCATCAAGACCGCTCCGATGGCGAAATTTGGCGCTATCACACAGTTGCTCTGTGTAAAGGCCGCCTCGAACGAGGAAAGGTCCGACTCGGTGAAACCAGTTGTTCCGACTACCGCGTGGATGCGATTGGCTGCGAGCCATGCCAGGTTTTGGCGAGCCGGTTCGACCTGAGTGAAGTCGACCGCGACCTCAACTCCAGCCTCAATCATGTGGTCGGGGCCCGACGCGAGTTGCAACGGAGCATCGACTCCTGTCACCTCGCGCAAGTCGCCGCCGGCGTGCATCGGGTCGACTGCGGCTACGAGTTCAAGGCCTGGTTCATCAACCACGGCCTGACAGACCGTGCTTCCCATTCGACCAGCCGCGCCGAACACACCAACGCGAATCATGATGCTGCGATCGTGGTCATAAACCGTGACCTTACCGGCACCCGCGCCATCAAACGGTGACGCGTGCCGTGCCGCGATCCAACGCCCCTACGACTACTGGATCATCTTCCGCGAACGGGCCAACGATCGACAGCACACTCGGGGCCGCCAAAATCTTGCGCAAAACCCGCAGCACGTCGTCTCGAGTAACGGCGCGCATCCGGTTCAGGTTCTCGTCAACGGCGATGATCTCGTCCCGACTCATCAAACTGGCTCCGAGCCGAGCCATTCGGCTGCCGCTGTCTTCGAGCCCCAGCAGTGTCGCACCTTCGAGATAGCCGCGTGCGACTTGATGCTCCGATTCGGTAATTCCATCGGCAATTGCCGCGTCAACCACATCGTTGATCACTTCAAGTAACTCGCCGATCCGACCGGGTGCGGTGCCAGCATAAATGGTGAATGCACCATTATCGGCATAGGACGACGGTGACGAATACACCGAATAGGCCAGGCCGCGCTCCTCACGGACCTCTTGAAAAAGGCGACTTGACATTCCGCCACCGAGCACCTGGTTGGCAACCATTAATGCGTAACGGTCCGAGTCGGTATTGGCCAACCCGCGCCAGGCCATCGCAACGTGGGCTTGTTCGGTTGGCCGTTGAACAACCGACAATGGAATCAGATCGCGTACCGGCGCGATACGTTCGGGTCGAGACCCGGGAGCGCCCTCAGCCAAGCAGTGCTCAACACGCTCGACTACTTGATCGTGATGCAAGTTGCCTGCCGCGGCCACTACCAAATTTGTCGGTCGATACCACTTGGCGTGGAATGCCGCTATGTCATCTCGCGCCATGTCAGAGATTGATGCTTCCGACCCGAGCGTCTCGCGACCAAGAGGGTGGTCCGGAAACAACGCGTCGATGAGTCGCGTGTGTACGACGTCGTCAGGCGTGTCCTCATTCATGAGGATCTCTTCGAGAATGACTTCGCGCTCAGCGTCAACCTCATGGGATCGAAACGCTGGTTCGGCGACAACATCGGTGAGCAGGTCGAGCCCAAAACCCAATTCGGCCACCGGCAAACGGGTGAAATAGCCCGTGTGCTCGCGGGTGGTGAACGCATTCATTTCGCCGCCAACGGCATCGACAGCGACCGCGATATCTCGCGCGCTTCGATCAACGGTGCCCTTGAACAACAAGTGCTCAAGGAAATGCGAAGCACCCGCCAATGCGAGTGATTCATCCCGCGAACCTATTCCGGCCCAAAATCCAATGGTGACCGAGCGGGCCTCGGGCATTGATTCGGTTACAACACGCAACCCCGAATCTAGCGTTGTTATCTCGATGCCCGGCTCGGGACCGGCGACCGATTGCGGCCGCCGGTCGACATTCGCCGACGAGTCAGTCACATCAGCGACGACGGCCGCGATCGCCACCGCCACTGCGTCCGGTTCCCCGACCGCCACCTGACGAAGATTCAGGACCGAGGTCACCGAACTCGGAACGAACTTCACTGTCGAACGCGTCTTCGAACGACACATACTCGCGGTCACCTTCGGCCGCAGGCGCAGGATCGCTGGCCGGTGCGTCGTCTCGCGGTCGATCAGAACGGCGCGGTCGATCGCCACGATCGCCAGAGCTACGACCGCCCGAACCGCGATCGCTTCCGCCGCTTTCTTTCGCTGCAGGAGCATCACCAGCAGGACGCAACGATACTTTGCCACCTGGATCGACGTCTTCGACGACAACTTCGATCTCGTCACCTAAGTTGACCACGTCTTCAACCTTGTCGATGCGCTTGCCGCCACCGAGTTTCGAGATGTGCAGCAGCCCATCGCGGCCGGGGAGAATGTTCACAAACGCCCCGAACTTGGTAATGCTCACAACCTTGCCCATATAGGTCTGGCCAACCTCGGCGGTCGGCGGGTTCAAGATGAGGCGGATCTGACGTTCGGCTTCGATCACCTTTTCCGAATCGGTCGATCCGATACTCACTCGGCCGACACTGCCATCATCGTCAACCGAAATATCGGCTCCGGTTTCCTGCTGAATGGCATTGATGACCTTGCCCTTCGGGCCAATCACTTCGCCGATCTTGTCCATCGGAATCTCGAAGCTCACGATCTTCGGTGCGGTCTTGCCCACCTCGTCGCGAGGCGCCGAGATGGCATCATTCATCACGGCCAAGATCGCCAAGCGAGCTTCTTTCGCTTGCTGCAACGCCTGCGCCAACACGTCGGCCGGAATGCCCTCAATTTTGGTATCGAGTTGCAATGCGGTCACGAATTCGGCGGTGCCGGCGACCTTAAAGTCCATGTCGCCAAACGCGTCTTCGGCGCCGAGAATGTCGGTGAGGGTGGTGTATTTGCCTTCGGCGAACACCAACCCCATGGCGATACCCGCCACAGGAGCGCGCAATGGAACGCCCGCATCCATCATCGACAGTGACGATCCGCAAACCGAACCCATCGACGTCGAACCATTCGATGACAGCACATCAGACACGGTGCGGATCGTGTAGGCGAATTCTTCTTTGGTAGGAAGCACCGGCACGAGTGCCCGCTCGGCGAGCATGCCGTGGCCAATTTCACGACGCTTCGGTCCACGCATGAAACCGGTCTCACCGGTCGAATAGGGCGGGAAGTTGTAATGGTGCATGTAACGCTTGCGGTCAACCACACCGAGCGTGTCAAGCATTTGTTCCATGCGAGGCATGCCAAGCGTCGTGACGTTAAGAACCTGGGTCTCGCCACGTTGGAACAAGCCCGAACCGTGGACTGACGGCAGCACGCCGACTTCAGCAGACAGCGCCCGGATGTCGGCTACGCCGCGGCCGTCGATGCGGATGCCTTCGTTGACAATCCGACTGCGAACGACGGCTTTGGTCAGCGAGCGGAACGCCGCTTTGATCTGCTTTTCGGCATCGCTCACTGCGTCGAAGCGCGAAAGGAGCTCGGCAACGATTTCTGAACGAGCATCACCTTCGGCGGCGAGGCGCGCAACCTTGTCTGAGATCGACTCGGCTCGAACCACGCGCTCGGTACCGACCTCGGCCACTGCGTCGTAGATCTCGGAGCTGTAATCAGCCTGCACTGAGAAATCCATGGTGGGCTTGCGTCCACCGGTGGCAGCAATGAGTTCGAGTTGGTCCTTGATCGAATCGCGGATCCAGGTTTTTGCCGCTTCGAGACCTTCGGCAATGACTGCCTCGGTAACCTTTGGCGCACCGGCCTCAAATGCTGGCCACGACGCTTCGGTCCCACCAGCCTCAACCATCGAGATCGCAACATCGTCATTATCAAGCAATCGACCCGCAACGACGAGTTCAAAGGTCGATGATTCGCCTTGCTCGTAGGTCGGGAAGGGGATCCATTCGCCATCGGTGGTGAACGCAACTCGAACCGCGCCAATTGGGCCGTCAAAGGGAATACCCGACAGGCTTAGGGCTGCCGATGCGCCATTGATAGCAACAACGTCATGGGGATTTTCAAGATCAGCCGCAACGATCGTTCCAACAACATGAACTTCGTTGCGGAACCCGTCGGGGAAGCATGGCCGCAGCGGACGATCCATCAGGCGGCAAGTCAAGATAGCTTGATCGCTCGACTTGCCTTCACGGCGGAAGAACGAACCGGGGATTTTGCCCGCGGCATACATCCGCTCTTCGATGTCAACGGTCAACGGAAAGAAATCGGCGCCTTCGCGAGCCGAACTGGCAGCAGTTGCGGTGACGAGGACAACGGTGTCGCCCAGGCGAACCGTGACTGCGCCACCCGCTTGGCCAGCAAGCTTGCCCGTTTCGAATGTCAGTGTTTTTTCAGGTGCGCCGGTTACGACGCGTGATACGGAATGAGATTCCGTCATGGTTTTGTTCTCCTCTGAGGCCACGTTGGCCTCGTGTCTTGGTATGCGGATTTGGTTGATCAGTTTTCGTGATCAGACTGCAAGGTCCGGCGGCGCCAGTTCCCAGTGGTGAAAGACGGAGCCGATCAAGTTTCGAGTCGGAATTGGTTCGGTCTCTCACCACTGGCAGCTGACGTGCACATCCGGCGAAGTGTTCACATCAATGTTGTATTGCAATGTTGTATTGATGCCGTAACGAGGCGACGGCGACCCAAGGTCGCCGTCACGGGTACTGCATGGAATTATCGGCGCAAGCCCAACTTGGCGATGATCGCCCGGTAGCGCTCAACGTCATTCTTCTTGACGTAATCAAGCAACCGGCGACGACGACCAACCAGCATCAACAGGCCACGTCGGCTGTGATGATCCTTCTTGTGAGCCTTGAGATGCTCAGTGAGGTGATTGATTCGATCGGTGAGCAACGCAATCTGAACCTCGGGCGAACCCGTATCGGTGTCATGAAGACGGTGTTCGGTGATTGTTCCGGCTTTAGGAGCCAGATTGCTGGGATCAGATGACATACATGATTTCCTTGCGACGGTGGGTATCGGACCCGGCTTCCCGGCCCGCTGCCTGTTTGGCAGGCTGGCGCAGCCAGAAGCGGTTTGAAACACGATGTTTTTGTTGGACCGAAACCCAAGCCGCAAACAGCGCTCTACAAGGGTAGCAGTCACTTGGCCAAAACCCGAAGTCGGCGACCATGCCGGTGCAGAGCGCTCAGCACATCGCTCGGACACCTAGTGTCAACGAGGGCCTGCCGGCTGACTGCGTTGGGACATCAATAACTAGCGGTCGAGGAATGCCCAGTGAGCATCTCAACTAGTCGGCGCCGACTGCGCGGAGATTGCAATACACGGCCAGCAGCGCCGCGACGGTGGCCCCGACCAGCAACAACGCGGTGACATTGAGGACAAGCAAGATCGCCCCGCTCGCGAGCACGCCGAGCGCAACGGTGCCGTTGAACGACATCATCCATAATGCTGTGATCCGGCCGCGAATCGCGTCGTCAAGATGAGACTGCAACGTGATCGACATTGAGGTGACCATCGAGAAGTATGCGAACCCGAGCATAAAGCCGGCCGGAAACGCGAATTCGATTTGGCGAGTCAGCGCATAGATCGAGAGAAGCACTGCGAAGCCAAGCAGCGATCCGCGTGTCATCTTGGCCATGGACCGGTCGGCAAAGTAACTGCCGACGGCAACTGACGCCGTGACGGCGCCGAGACCGAACGTCGCGTACAGAAACCCATAGAGGCTGCTGCCCGCCGCGACCCCAAAGTTCGCCCTCGCAACCTCGGGCATCAACCCGATGAACGCCACGGAGAAAAATGAGAAGGTCGCCATCGTGATGAGCACGCGTTTGATCAATGGGTCGGCCGCTGCGATCCTGAACCCCGAGAGGAGTTGTTGCAATCCCGAATCGGCCGACGGTTTCGTGACGTGCCCTGGGTACTTCGCGACGATGAGGCTGACGATCGCGCAAAGATAGGTTGCCGCGTTGATTGCGAACACGGTTCCGAAGCTGAACGGCGCCAACAACAGTGCGCCAACCATCGGTCCGATAACCCGCGAGAGGTTCAATTGCACGGCCTGCAGCGCGACGGCACCGTGCAAATCCGTGCGGGGAACCAACGTGGGGAGCAGGGAAGCGATCGCCGGCGCGCTCAGCGCGTTTCCGATGCCGATCATTAGAGCGCAAAAGAGGATCGCCCACTCATTGGGATCGTCGACCGATGCCAAGAACGCGAGGAGAACCGAGAACGCGAGCTGCTCGAATTGCAAGATGACGAGCATTTTCCGGCGGTCCAGGATGTCGGCCAGTGTCCCTCCAACGGGCGCCAAAAACAGCAGCGGCCCGATCAGGGCAAAGTAAGTCATACCGACGAACCACGGATTACCGGTAATGACGAGGACGAACGCGCCGAGCAGCACGTTCTGCATCCAGGTGCCGATGCTCGAGGCGAACGTCCCCATCCAGACGGTGCGGAACTCGGGGTGACGCAGCGCCGCGCTCGCCGTCCCGGTTTCGAGGGTCACACACCCATTGACCGAAGCACAGGTGGCGTTCTCCACGGTCCAGTTGTGCTTTTGGACGCTCGCCATGGCAGTTGACAATAATCGTTGACGTAACGGCGCAACCATGACCGCATCGCGAGACATTGCCCGCCATGCGAACGATCGAGAGTTCTTGCGGTTACCGACCACGTGCAGGACACGTCCAAATCCGAGGCCCAGCAGAGCAAGTGTGGCGAAAAGTTGATGCAACCAATCAGTGTTCGGCCACGAAGGTCTCTGGAGAACCAACATATTCAATACCCTAAGGAGACATAACCATGAAGTTACGCAACATCTCCCTCATCGTTGCCACTGTGGCAATCGCTGGGGTCCTCGCTGCCGCTTGCTCATCAACTTCTTCGACGAAGTCAAGTAGCCCGACGACGACAACGACCGATTCTTCGGCGTCGACCCCCGCCGAGAACATCGTTCAGCTAGCGTCATCGAATCCTGATTTCTCGACCTTGGTCAAGGCGGTGACCGCCGGCGGCCTGGTTAGCACTCTCGAAGGAACGGGGCCGTTCACCGTCTTCGCGCCGAATAATGCTGCCTTTGCCAAGCTGCCAGCCAGCAAACTGAGCTCGTTGCTTGAGCCGGCGAACAAGGATCAGCTCGACTCAATCCTGACCTATCACGTCGTTCCAGGAGCGGTGAAGGCGGCCGACATCATGCCGGGCCAGCCCATCAAGACCGTCAACGGAGCCACGGTCACCGTGAAATCGACCGGCGGCAAGCTAACAGTGACCGATGGGTCCGGCAACACCTGCAACATCATCAAAACGGACATCACCGCGTCGAACGGTGTCATCCACGTCATTGATTGCGTCCTCCTGCCAACCGCCGGCTGAGCCGCTGTTAACGGTCCGCTCTCAGTAAGCGAGCTCCGTGTTTTCAAGGCCCAGAGCCCTTACCGCGACCCGGCATCACCACAAGTGCACGTTTAACGTGTCGGTGGTGATGCCGGGTAACCGGAGTAAACGATGCCCGTTCAAAAACTGTCGACGAAATCCCCAGATATGAGCTTCCTCGAAACCGACCACCTGTCGAGAAGGCTGGCCGCCGGAGACGAACTCGCACTGGAGGAAGGGTATCGACTTTACGGCTCGATGGTCCGTCGCTATCTGCAGCGCTTTGTAAACAGTGACGAGACGGACGATCTGCTTCAAGTGGTCTTCCTCGAACTCTGGCGCTCGCGGGGTAGAATCGATCCCAATCGCCCCCTTGAGGCCTGGCTTTTTGGCATCGCCAGAAAGCGGGCTATCGACCACTTGCGTCGGAGACGACACGACGTCGTATCCGTCGACTTAGTCCGAGAACTTGTGGGTGACGACGGAGCAGAGTTCGCCGATCGCCTTGCATGGTCGGCGGAGATCCAAACAGCGTTGGCCACACTCGTGCCTGAGCAGCGGGATGCCATCACACTTGCCTACTTCGGTGGTCTCAGCCAACGAGAGATAGCGGAACATCTGAGGGTTCCTTTGGGGACCGTGAAGGCGCGCATGGCGCGTGGGATGAGAGTCTTGTCATCCGTCATCCTTGGAGGTGTGGAAAAGTGAGCAGCCCGAGAGACCTTGATCACGCTCAGTGTGATCTCGTCGGCCTTCTTGCCGGCGAACTGGGCCGAGAGGAGACAATCGCTTGTAGTCGGCACCTTCGATCATGCCCGCGATGCACCGAGGAGCTCGTCCAATTGGCAGTAGCACACGGGGCTCTAACCGCTTCCGCGGTTGCGACAAGATCCCTCGACCAGGTGCCTCGTCCACTTGGCGACGAAGCGGTGATAGGTGCACTCGCAGGAAGCTCAAGCGAGGACGAGTTGCCACCACTCAAAGTCGACCCAAAGAGCAGCGCGTCGCATGACACCAGGCGACGCCGGTTGGGCTTTGTCGCCGCCGGTGTCGCAGCAGCAGCCATCGTGCTCATTGGCATCGGCACCGTGCTCGCCTATTCGCAGGGATCGAAGACCAGTCCAATCGTGGCCAGTGCAATCCTCAGGCCTATCGACTCCCCCGCTTCGAGCAGCGGTTCGATCACGGCTGTTGCCATTGGCGATACGAGGAGGCTGACTGTTCATACCGAGCGGCTTGCCGCCCTGCCAGCAGAAGAATTCTATGAGGTCTGGTTGCTCGATCCGGCCACTCAGAAAATGCTGCCAGTCGGCGTCCTTCCGCCATCGGGGATTGGGAGCTACTCGATGGGCGCCTCGATCATGGCGGACTATTCAGCAGTCGACGTCAGCCTCCAGACGAACAACGGCAACCCGGCTCATTCGACCACCAGCGTTCTCCGGGCTTCCTTCTGACTCAGGGTAGATCCCCTGAGGCGGAGCAGTTCGCGCGATAGCGATTCACCCATCAAGGCTTGCTGCAAAATCGCTGTGTGTGACTCAACCGACGAGCTTCGTCCCAACTAGGTGTTGCGCCTACAAGGACCCCCACATTCGTCAAACCGCTCGTTCGGCTGCGGCGACCATTCGCGAGAGCATTACCGGAAAGATGAAGTGGTGGAAAGGAAGTACCGCGAACCAGTAGAGACGTCCCAGCAAACCTTTCGGACGGAACTCTGCCTCCTGCACGATTTTCGACCCCTCATCAGATGGACTCACTGTCCATGTAAGCCAAGCTTGCCCAGGGAGGCGCATCTCGGCTCGCAGTCGGAGTGTTGTTGGAGGATCGAGTATTTCGATTCGCCAAAAATCAAGAGCATCTCCGACGCGGAGATTCGCGCGTCGACCCCGTCGCAGGCCTGGTCCGCCAATGAGTTGATCGATGAAACCGCGCACGGCCCAGAGAAATTGTCCCCCATACCAACCCTTTTCGCCGCCGATCGAACTGAGCTCGCCGAACATAGCGACAGGCGGAATACTCGCAACAATTTCACGTCGATCAGTAAAGACTGCTCCGCCAGCCCAAGCAGGATCGAGTTCATTGGGCAGGAAGTGAACTAAGTCTGCATCGGAAAATCTCGTTGGGGCACCGTCACCTTGAGTAATCCGCAGTGCTCGGTCGATAGATTCGCGCAGCGTGAGCGGCGCACTATTGAATTCCTCGCAAGCTGAGCGCTTCTTGACAATCACTTCATTTACGAGGGACTGGATGAGTTCTTTGGCCAGGGGCACTGGAACTGGTGTCACAAGCCCAATCCAGTGCGACGACAGCCGCGGCGACAGGAATGGAACTGGCAGGAGAACGCGTTTTCGCAATCCAGCGCATGAAGCGTAGATCTCCATCATCTCGGCATAACTCACCACGTCGACGCCTCCAACCTCCAAGACGCCGGTGATGGGCTTGTCGCTTGTGAGGGCGGCAACAATGAGCGAAACGGCGTCGGCAATGGAAATGGGCTGACACTTCGTCGCTACCCATTTTGGCGTCACCATGATGGGGAGGGTGTCCACCAGATAGCGAAGCATCTCGAAGCTGGCCGAACCTGATCCGATGATTACCCCCGCACGTAACTCCACAACGTCCACCCCGGTGCTGGCCAGCGCAATACCAACATCTTGGCGACTCATCAGGTGGTCACTGAGTCCTTCTGCGCCATCTCCAAGACCCCCGAGATACACAATGCGACTCACCCCGGCTGCCTTCGCCGCTTCGGCGAAGTTCAGCGCTTGCCGCACTTCTCGTGCTTGCCAATCGTCACCGTCGCCGATGGCGTGGACGAGGTACAACGCAGCATCAATACCTGCCATCGCCTCAGACAGATCATCGTCGACTGAGCCCTGGACAATTTCGACCAGTTCAGCCCAAGGCGCTGCTCGGAGTTTTTCCGGTGTCCGAGCGAGACACCTCACCGCGAGCCCCCGTTCGACTAGCAAGGGGACAACGCGACCGCCGACGTAGCCCGAGGCACCGGTCACCAATATTGACGGAGGCTTCATAGGCGCACAGTAACGTTGTCTATCCGATTCCGAGCTACTGAGAGCCGACAGATCCTTGCCGTTTTCCCTCCCAAAATCTTCCAGGGCCCAATTGGATTGATCAGGCGTATTTTAAGCAAGCCTCAATTGCTTGATCCGTTGAGTCAATGATTTGTTGGTCAGACCGCGCACACCCGGTTACTTCGCCGGGCTCGTGGATTAATTGTTCAAGCGAGATATCGGCGGTCATCAATGCAATGAAGTTGGTCGCGACGCGCGGGGTTTTCGTGAAACCTCAGCTCAATGGGTCTTGACGAGTCGATTCACCAGCTCCGAGAACGGCCGAGACACTTGCGAACGCGTGAACCGCTCGGTCAAGGTCGAGTTCTCGCATGAGGGTTACGCCAATGCTGCAGAGATTCCGGTTGGCCCGTATGACATCGATCTCACCATTCCCAAAAACCCGACGGCGAAGGCAACACCTGCGTGCTTCAGTGGTCTTACTGCCGGCGTGTCGTCGCAAACCGGTGCTTCTTGGCACGCTGAGTCGGCGCCTGAATCCGCAGCGCATTTTTATGATCCCAACGCTGCGCTTCCGACCGACCCGTGTCTCGGCCATCCCTCTATGCAACAGCAGCACTGCAACGGCGATTCCTATACGTCATCAAGAACGAATACCCCCTATTCCGTCGGATGTCTCCGCGCAACTCTCGGCACGATGTCTCACGACATGACGACTCATTCATTTTCCCATAGGGGACCGAAGGCCCGGCACACTGCCGGGCCTTCGTCGCGTCTGCAATGAAGTTGTCAGGAAATTACCCACGCATAGCGCGGTGGTTTATGAATCTCAGCTGTCGCTTCGGTCATAACCGGCTCAGCATGCGATGAGGGCGTCAGCCCGAGGATCGGGGCATCTAGCTCATAGAAGATGGACTCCAGCTCATCCCTCGAAACCGCTCCAGCGGCACCGATACAGCTGCGTATCGCATCACCGAGTCTCCCCCGAAGCAGTTCGGAGACAATCGCCGGCAATGTTTCAGGGTCGCGCAACATCCACGAGTGGCTCGCCTTGCGCACCGTGATCAACGTCCCGTTTGATCGTTTCGCCGCCGACCTAGCCGTCGAAAATGGAACGATCAGGTCACGGTCACCATGGAGAATAAAGGTCGGCATCTCGTCAAGGGCCAACTTATCCAAGATCCCTTGACTTCCCTTCGTCCGCAGGATCGACGCCGCCGGACCAATGAGACGCCACGGTCTAGATACATGACCAACCATGGTTGGAACCAACAGGCGCCCCAACTTGATCGCTTGGCCAGGATCATCAATGACCGGCAAAGTCGAGATCGTGTCGAGCGCAAGGCCGAAACCCATCGGCACCAACATCCACGGATTCAACCGAAAAAGGTTGACCATGAAATCCCACTGATCGCCGACGATGGCATCAATCAACAACGTGGCCACGGTCTGTTCCGGTCGCTGCGCGGCAAGCTGGGCGACGACCCGACCGCCCATCGAGTGTCCAGCAATCACCGCTTTTCGGATTCCGAGTTCCTGAATGACTCGGCCCATCAACTGGGCATAATCCCCGAGGTGACCTCCGCCGAGCGGTAGTCCTTCGGTAGCGCCATGGCCAGCCATGTCGACCGCGACGACCATGAACCCTTTACTCACGAGTCGATGCAAGGTTTGGGCGTACAAAAAACCCTCAGCGGTAAAACCGTGCACGACCACAAGCGGCACGCCCCGCCCAGCAACCGCCAAGCCAACTCGATGTCCATCGCTCAACGTGAACTCGTGACGAGCCAACCGCGGGCCGGTCGTTACAGACGGCGGCGCACCGCGAACCGAACCGGCGGTAGACAAACTCACACCCGCCATGTTCCTACCCGTAACCGAGCCGATGGTGGATGAAGCCTCATTGAACCAGCGCTAGTCAGCGCAGCTGACCCTGCGAAAGCGAACCACTCAGCTGCGATCGAGCTTGTTCGCAGTCAATCGCCATCTGCTCGATGAGACTGTCAACTGAATCAAATTTCACTTCGTCACGAAGATGGGCCACAAACCGCACTCGGGCGACCTCGTCATAGAGATCACCGTCGAAATCAAGCAGGTGGGCCTCGAGCAGCGACGTGTCGGCTGTTTCGTAAAATGTTGGACGGCGTCCCAACGAAATTGCCGCCGGTCGGACAAGACCATCAGGTCGGAGATACCAACCGGCATAGATGCCGTCGGCCGGCATGCAGATCTCGTCGGGAACTGCAACATTTGCGGTGCGAAATCCCAGCTCTCGGGCACGAGCATCGCCATGATTAACCACGCCGCGCACCTCATAGGAGTGGCCCAGCATCGTGTTCGCGGCGGCAAGGTCTCCAGCGCGAAGCGCAGCGCGAATCACCGTCGAAGAAACTGACTGCGCGGTCGGTGCCGGTTCGCCATCGAGACCGACAAGTTCTAAACCGACAACCTCAAAACCCAACTCGGCACCCATGGATCGCAGCAAGGCCACATTGCCTTGGCGTTGGTAACCAAAGTGAAAATCCTCGCCGACTACCACCACCTTTGCATGAAGTGCACCCACGAGAACTTCGGTAACGAACTCTTCGGCTGGTTCTTTCGAACGTGCCTCGTCGAATTCGATGACAACTGCGTACTGCACTTCGGTGGCGGCCAAAAGTTCGACCTTCTGATCAAGATCAGTGAGAAGTAATGGCGCCGATTCAGGTCGAACCACGCTGGCCGGATGGCGATCAAAGGTAACGACCGCGGTTTCCAAGCCACGATCTCCGGCAAGTCGTTTGACCCGAGCGATAACCGCTTGGTGTCCACGATGGACGCCGTCGTAGGCACCAATTGTGACGACGGTTCCGGTGGTCGACACCTCGCTTTGCTCAAGATTTCGCAACACCTGCACGTCTGGCAGGCTACTCACCTCAACGGCCATTCAGGACTGCGCACCAGCAACACCGGTCGCGGGCGCTACGACGACCGACGGCTTGACGGTTCCGGACCGATGGGCCTCGTAAACAGCCAGCAAATCGCCCATTTGGTCACACACCGCCCATGGGCCGGGGGGTAGCTCGCCGCCCTGGTTAGGACCGAGGCCAAGCGCTAGTCGATCTAGCACCTTTCCATGCGCGACCGCTTCGGCCAATTCGCCGACCACGGTCACCGACGAATAATCCCGCATGACATCAGTAATGGGCCTCACAACAATGTCATCAAGCGGGTTGGCGTCGCTCAATTCGAAGGTACCGATCGCGATTCGGCGAAGATTCGTAAGGTGCGCTCCCCCACCAAGGGCGCGTCCGATATCGGCGGCCAATGTTCGGATGTAAGTACCCGATGAACAAGTAACGGTGGCCCGAAATACACCAGGTAAACCAACAACGTCATCGATGGCGAGACTATGAATCGTCACCGGGCGTGGTTCGCGTTCGACTTCGCCACCTTCGCGAGCGATTTGGTGAAGACGGCGACCACCAACTTTCACCGCCGACACCATCGGCGGAATTTGCATAATCTCGCCAACGAAACGTGCCGCTGTTGTTCGAACTTGTTCAAGCGTCACCGCCGACATTTCAAAGGTCGCAACTATGTCACCGCTCGCGTCGAGCGTCGAGGTTTCGGTGCCTAAGACAATGTCGCCGACGTAGGTCTTCGGAAGAATCGTGAGGAACCGCAACAATCGCGTCGCACGACCCACTCCGAGCAACAGGAGCCCGGTCGCATCGGGATCAAGCGTGCCGGAGTGTCCAATCTTGCGATTGTGCAATATGCCGCGTGCCTTGGCCACCACGTCATGGGACGTCCACCCCGCCGCTTTGTCGACAATCGCTAGCCCATCGCGGAGTTGATCATCGGCTGACATCGCCACCGAATCAGCCTTGATTTCGCTGATCAGGCGCAACTGACTCGCTGTCACTACCGATGCCATGGGAACTGTCGCTAGGGGGATCGCTTGCACCCTGCACTAGCGGCCGCTCCATTTCGTCTGGCACCGGAATGTCATCAGCGAGCGGACCCAACTCGGCCAAGATCGCTTCAATCCGGCCACCCTCACGAACTGCGGGGTCGGGTAAAAACACGAGTTCGGGAACACGCTTGATACGTGCCTGAGAACCAATGGCTTGACGAAGTCGTTTTCGAGCGTCATCAAGTGCATCAAGGACTTCCTCGTCACCTTCGGGCCCGTCGAGAGAATCGAAATACACCAATGCCCGATGAAGGTCGCTATCGACGTCAACCGACGTGATCGCGAGTAATTCGAGGCGTTCGTCACCGATGTGATCAAGTTCTTCGGCCAAGATTTCCCGAAGCAACTGATTGAGTCGGGCCGTGCGTGGATACTGCCGAGGCTTGCGTCTACTGACCATAAGTGGAGCCTACGACCGAGGGATCTCGCGATCCTCATAGGTTTCGATGATGTCGCCAGGTTTGAGGTCTTGGAAATCAGTCAGGCCGATACCGCATTCAAACCCAGCTTGCACTTCACGCACATCTTCTTTGAATCGACGCAGGGACTGCACTGCGCCTTTCCAAATGATTGTTCCTTCCCGCAAGAATCGAACCTTGGAGTTGCGAGTGATCGTGCCGTTGAGCACATAACAACCGGCGATCGCACCAACGCGCGGTACTCGGAAGATCTCGCGCACTTCGGCATCGCCGGTGACGATTTCTTCGAACTCTGGTTGCAACAATCCAAGAACTGCGTTCTGGATATCTTCGATCACCTGATAAATGATTTCGTAGGTGCGGATCTCGACCTTTTCTTGGTCGGCCATCTCGCGGGCATTTCGGTCTGGCCGGACGTTGAACCCGATGATGGTGGCGTTCGATGTGGCCGCGAGTTGAATGTCATCTTTGGTGATTCCGCCAACGCCGCGCCGGACGAACGCCAACTTGACCTCGTCACGCTCAAGACGGCGGAGACTTTCGGTGAGCGCTTCAAGCGAACCCGTGACGTCAGCTTTGACGATGAGATTCAACGTCGCCGCTTCGCCAGCCTGGATCTGCTGGAAGATGTCTTCGAGTTTGGCGCCGCCGCTCATCGCGTGGGCATCTCGGCCCAACGTGGCCTGACGCTGCCAATGCTCGCGAGTCGCGGCAACCTTCGACGCGGTTCGTTCGTCGGGAGCAACCACAAATCGATCACCGGCCTGCGCAACTTCGGACAATCCAAGGACCTGCACCGGGGTCGACGGACCGGCTTGTTTAATTTGCTCGCCACGATCATTGATGAGCGCACGAACACGCCCCCAGGCCGCACCAGCCACCAGCGGATCGCCAACGCGCAAGGTGCCCTGTTGCACCAAGACGGTCGCTACCGGGCCACGCCCGATATCAAGTTTGGATTCGAGCACGGTTCCGACGGCTCGGCCGTCGACGTTGCCTCGAAGGTCTTCGAGTTCCGCGATGACCTGCAAATTTTCGAGCAAGTCATCGATTCCAAGGTTTTCAAGCGCAGAAACCTGCACCATGACGGTGTCGCCTGACCACTCTTCTGGTTGCAATCCACGCTCGGCGAGCTGGGTCATGACACGGGTCGGATCCGCGTTCTCGCGATCGATCTTGTTGATCGCCACGACAATCGGCACCTCAGCTGCACGAGCATGATCAAGTGCCTCGATGGTTTGAGGCATGACACCATCATCGGCAGCCACAACGAGGACCACGATGTCGGTCGCTTCGGCGCCCCGCGCGCGCATTGCGCTAAATGCCTCGTGGCCCGGCGTGTCAATAAACGTAATCGGCTTGTCGTTCTTGATGACCTGATAGGCCCCAATGTGCTGGGTGATTCCACCGGCTTCGCCCGCGACGACATTGGCATTTCGAATTTGATCGAGCAGTTTGGTTTTGCCGTGGTCGACGTGACCCATGACGGTGATCACCGGAGCGCGCTGCGGTGCGTCGTCGTCGTCTTCCAAGAAGTCGAGGTCAAGCAATTTGAGCAGCTCGACTTCTTGTTCTTCGCCCGGGTCGACCATGCGAATCTCGATACCGAGCTCGGCCGCGAACAGCTCAACCATGTCGTCACTCAATGACTGGGTTGCAGTCACCATCTCGCCTTGTTCCATGAGGAAACGAACGACGTCTGCGGTGGTGCGATTGAATTTCGGACCAAGTTCTTGAGCGGTCGACGCGCGTTCAATCACGACCTCGCCGGTTGGCGTGGGTGCATTGGCCGGCGTATAGCTCGGCGCCGACATCGGCTGCAGTTCATCGCGGTTACGGCGGCGACGACCCTTACGACGAGGAGCCCGTCGGTTGCCACCGGGACCACCGCGACCGCCACCTGGGCGACCACCGGGCGAACTTCCTGGACCTCCGGGGCCTCCCGGACCACTCGGTCCACTCGGGCTGCTACCTGGCCGACTCGCGCCGGGCCCGCCACTCGGGCGTGTTCCGGTGCTTGACCCACCATCAGACCCACCACGACGTTGCGGAGCAGCGCCGCCAGGGCCACGACCGGTTGTTTCAGCAGTCGGACGACGGGTGACGCCAGGCGGTGGCGGAATCGGCTTGCCCGAAACCGAAGTCGGTGGTCGAGGTGGCGGAGGAATTGCCCGTCCCGAGCGAGCCATCGGTTGTCCAGTTGGTACCGCAGGCGCGTCGCTAGCAGTGTCATCAGCGGGCCGTTTGCTCGGGGACTCAGGCGGCGCTTCAACTTCAGCCGCAGGCGGGACGACATCGGCCGGCGAGCGCGGCGCCGGTTCAGCCGAAGCAGGTGCAACTGGTTCAACTTGGGCCGCGGGGCGAGGCGGATGCTCACTACCGCTGGAGGTAACAACGCGTTTCGGCCGCGCAGCCGGAGCTGGAACAGCGGCGGGTTCGGCGACCGGCGGTGGCGCTGGAGCTTCAGGAGCCGTCGGCGCCGGCTGCACTTCAGGTTGGGGAGCAGCCTCGATCGTCGGAGTTTCACCTTCGGCTACCGCAGGTTCGGCCTCGGCTAGGGCAGGATCGGCTGCTGGCTTTGCGGCAATAGCGGTCTTCTTGCTCGCCTTCGTCGCCTTCGTGGCTTTGGCGGCCGCTTTTTTAGCCGGCTTGGCATCAGGTTCCGGCGGTTGTACGTCGCGGACCAGACCCTCGTTCTTCGCCTTACGGCGGACGCGGTCGGCTTGGGGGTCCACCACACTCGACGAGTGAGATTTGACCCCGATACCGAGGGCGTCGCAGAGATCAAGTGTCTCTTTGTTGGTCAGCCCGAGCTCTCGTGCGAGCTCATACACGCGGATGTTTCCTGCCAAGAGCGGTCTCAGCCCCTTCTACTTTGCGGTCCCAGTCGCCCTAATGGCGGCCGGTCGCGGCTTGTCGAATGTTCAAATCTGTCCAGCAGCGCCAAAGCGCGAATACCCCATCTTCGCACGCCACCGCCGATAGCACGAAGTGAGCTGCTGACTATGAAGCCCCAGGTGGCTCATCGGAGGCGGAATCAGTGCCTTCGACGCCGTTCTCGGCGGGGTCGTCATCAGCAAGTTCAGCATCGAAGACTTCGTCGATTTCTGCTTCAATGACCGCTTCGACGACTGCTTCAAGAATCGCTTCCTCGACGATTTCCTCGACGATTTCCTCGACGACTGCGGCCTCGGCCGCAGCAGCGGCATTCCACTGCTCAACCGACATGAGCTCGCCGTCGGCAGATTTCCACATCTGCTCGCCGCTTTCAGCGTCGACAACCCATTCGCCCTCAGCCCAGTCCTGGTTGAGATACGCCTCTTCTTCGAGGATTTGGGTCTCACTCTTAATGTCAACCCTCCAGCCAGTGAGTCGGGCCGCGAGACGGGCGTTTTGGCCTTCCTTGCCGATCGCCAGTGACAACTGATAATCGGGGACAATGACTTCGGCCACGCCCGAGTCTTCGTGAATGCGAACCTCTTTGACCTTGGCCGGCGAAAGTGCCTTCATAACGAAGTCGGCTGGGTCCTCGCTGAAGGGAACGATGTCGATCTTTTCGCCGCGAAGTTCGTTGACCACCATTCGCACTCTCGCTCCACGGGCTCCAACACATGCGCCAACCGGATCGACATTGCCGTCATGGGACTGCACCGCGATCTTGGTTCGCGCACCCGGTTCACGAGCACACGCTTTGATCTCGACGACACCGTCGGCGATCTCGGGAACTTCCAGTTCGAACAGTCGCTTGATGAGCCCGGGATGGGTTCGACTCACGACGATCTGCGGACCTTTGGCGGTCTTGCGGACTTCGACGATGTAGGCCTTGACCCGAGCGTTCGGCTCAGGACGCTCATAGGGAACTTGCTCGGCCTGGGGCAGCAATGCCTCGACTCGACCAAGGTCAAGCAAGGTGTAGCGGCTGTCGCTTTGCTGAATGATCCCGGTGACGATGTCGCCTTCGCGACCGGCGTATTCGTCGTACTTCATCTCGCGTTCGGCTTCACGAATGCGCTGGTTCATGACCTGCTTGACCGTCTGGGCCGCAACTCGGCTGAAATCATCGGGGGTGACATCGAGTTCGGGGCCAGTTGGCTCGCCTTCGTCGTCGAGTTCTTGGGCCATGACTCGAAAGTCGCCGCTATCGGGGTCGATGATGACCCAGGCATATTCGTGCGCGCCTGGCATGCGCTTGTAGGCCGACTCAAGGGCATCGGCGAGCGCGCCAAAAAGCGTGTCGACCGTAATGCCTTTGTCGATTGCCAGAGCTTGAAGCGCGTCCATCATGTCCGGGTTGCTCATGACGTTGAAACCTTCTCGTTTGGGGAGGGGGTAGGTACGGTTTCGGGCCGATTGCCTTTGGGCGTCTTGGCCGAAGATTTCTTTGCTGCTTTACCTGGCTTCGTTGCCGGGCCCCACTCGAATACGGTTCGAGCGCGTTCAATATCGCCGTAGGCAAGCCGTCGGCTTTGACCGGCAGGGTCATCAACCGTGACGACAAAACTCTCATCATCGGCTTCGGTAAGCAGCCCCACAACGCGTCGAGCACCTTCAAGGCCAGCGACCGTTTTGATAGTCACCTTGGTGCCAATCGCACGAGTGAAATGATCGGGCGTGCGAAGCGGACGTTCGAGGCCAGGACTCGAAACTTCGAGCGTGAAATGCCCGCTAATCGGATCGTGTTCGTCGAGCGATCGGGAAATCGCACGAGTAAGTTTGGTGATTGCACCCATGTCGACCCCGCCAGGCACATCGACCAACACTCGGAGCGATCCACCATTCAATTCGAGGTCATATAGGTTGAGACCGAGATCGGAAACCAACGGCTCAATAAGTAGACGAACACGGTCTGGTGTGGACATTCGGTCACCTCCTCAGGCACGGACAGATGGGCACAGAAAACAAAAGCGTGGGCTAGGCCCACGCCTTTCGTCCAGAAATCGAACGCTTTGCGGGTTGCACTATAGCGCGTGAACCCTCCCCTCGGCCGATCGAATCAGTACGAACGGCCCGTCACCGCCAGCAAATCAGGCTCATCTTCTGACCCCGGCAGGCTTCCATCAGGGCGAATAAGGCACCGAACCGTTACCGCCGAGGTGCTCAACGACTTTTCTCCCTCGGCGCCAACTTGGGACCACGGCACCCGAGCCCAGCCCAGCAGGCTGGCCTCACGGGCTTCCTCAAGCGTCGAAACCTCCGATGTTCGCGCCGCCCGCCGGGAAACCGAATCAGCCAAAAGTGACGTCTGAGCCGCTTTAAGTGCGTCATGAACTGCGACAATCGCGCCGGCGAGCGGAATAGTCGCCTTTTCGCCGCTGATGCGGTCAATGAGGGTCACGGCGTCCTCAGCCAAATCACGAGGCCCAAGATCAAGTCGGACCGGGACACCCTTGAGTTCCCAATCGGTAGCCCGCCTACCAACCGAGACCTCAACTCGGTCGTCAAGTTTCGCTCGCAGTCCTGCTGCTTTGAGTTCATCGACAAGTGATGCGCAACGCGCTCGCACATCTGGATCATCCCGCACCGCGAGCACCACAACTTGAACTGGCGCAAGCCGCGGCGGAAGCCGAAGGCCGCGATCATCTCCGTGGGCCATGATCAAACCGCCGACCATGCGAGTCGACACGCCCCACGACGTCGTCCACGCGTGCTGCTGGGTACCGGAGTCATCGAGATACTTGATATCGAAGGCCTTGGCGAAATTTTGACCGAGTTCGTGACTCGTCCCCATCTGTAACGCCTTGCCATCGCCCATCATTGCTTCGCAGGTCAGGGTGTTTACTGCTCCGGCGAAACGTTCCTTTTTCGTTTTGCGCCCCACCACCACCGGCATTGCCAACACGTTGACCATGAAATCTTCATAGACCTCGCGATGAATTCGTTCGGCATAGGTCCGCGCATCGTCATAGGTGGCGTGAGCGGTGTGACCTTCCTGCCAAAGGAACTCACTGGTCCGCAAAAAAAGTCGCGGACGTAGTTCCCAGCGCACGACATTGGCCCACTGGTTCAACAACAGCGGGAGATCGCGATAGCTCTGCACCCACTTGGCCATGTACTCGCCAATCACCGTTTCACTGGTCGGCCGAACGACGATGGGTTCGTCAAGTACCTTGCCGCCAGCAACTGTCACCACTGCGAGTTCCGGGCTGAAACCTTCGACGTGTTCAGCTTCACGGCGCAAATAACTCTCCGGTATGAACAGCGGAAAGTACGCGTTTTCGGCTCCCGCGTCTTTGATTCGAGCATCGACCTCGGCTTGCATTCGCTCCCAAATCGCATAGCCATAGGGACGGATCACCATCGTGCCGCGAACCGGCCCGTTGTCGGCAAGTTCGGCCTTGTTCAAGACATCTTGATACCAACGAGGAAAATCAACAGATTGCGGAGTGAGTACCGGTTCCTTAGCCATGGTCACTCAAACTAGTTGGCGAACCCACCGATGAAGTCGCCAGGCATTACCAAGGCCAACGTGGACCAAATCGCTAATGCTTGCGGATCAATTCGACTTTGGTTCCAACATCGTTGGCATCGTCACCTTGCTCATGGAGAAGCTCGGCCCGATCGGCATCTGCTTGAGCGGCGGCACCGGCGTCGGCTCGAGCGAGCGCTTCTTCAACGCCGCCCTCGTGGATGATCTGCGCCCACTCGACTAACGCTTCGACCATCGAGTCTTCCGGCACCACTTTGACGACTTTACCTTTCACGAACAGATGACCGCGATTGCGTCCCGCTGCGATACCGAGGTCAGCTTCGCGCGCTTCGCCCGGACCGTTGACGACACAACCCATGACCGCGACTTGAATCGGGATTTCCAATTCAGCCAATGCAAGTTGGGCAGCATTAGCAATCTCAATCACATCGACTTCGGCGCGGCCACACGACGGACACGCAATGAGGTCGAGACCTTTACGCTCTCGCAGGCCAAGTGCTTCAAGAAGCTGCCGGCCTGCCCGCGCTTCTTCGACGGGGTCCGCAGTGAGCGAATAGCGAATCGTGTCGCCGATACCTTCGCTCAGAAGGGTCGCGAGTCCAGCAGTCGACTTGATGAGCCCTGCGGGCGGCGGCCCTGCTTCAGTGACGCCAAGATGCAACGGATAATCGACGGCTTCGGAAAGCTGCCGATAAGCCTCGATCATAATTGGCACGCTTGATGCTTTAACTGAAATTTTTACATCGTCGAATCCAACTTCGCGGAAGTAATCGAGTTCACGCTGGGCTGATTCAACCATCGCTTCCGGTGTAACCGTCCCGCCATATTTTTCGTACAACTCGGGGTCCAACGATCCACCGTTCACACCGATGCGAATAGGTACGCCTCGGTCTTTACACTCTTGAGCAACGATTTTGATGTGTTCGGGCCGACGGATATTTCCCGGATTCAATCGAAGACACGCTACGCCGGCATCGAGTGCTTCCAGAGCACGCTTGTACTGATGGTGGATGTCAGCGATGATCGGCACCGGCGAGCGCGGAATGATCGCCGCAAGCCCCTCAGCGGCCTCACGGTCGTTGCACGTGCATCGCACAATGTCAGCACCAGCGGCCGCCAACGCATAAATCTGTACCAGCGTTGCCTCGACATCAGCAGTCTTGGTCGTCGTCATCGATTGCACCGAGATCGGAGCGTCACCACCGACCGCAACTCGAACGCTCGATCCTCGATTTGCCAACTGCACTTGGCGCGTCACGCGCCGCTCAAACGTCACGGGTTGATTTGGATTGGATCAACTAAGTCGAGATAGAGCGAACTCAATCCGACGAAGACTAAAAGTCCGAACACGCCGTAGGCAACGGGCATCAACTTGGCCATGTCAGCGCGATACGGCCGACGAGTAATCAGCCCACGAATCGCTTCATAGGTTGCAACAGCGGCATGGCCGCCGTCGAACGGCGGGAGCGGAACCAGGTTGATCAGGCCGAGAAAAAAATTCACCATGGCCAGCAACATCAGGACGGCCACGAGGCCTTCCTTTCCAAGCTGCGAGCCAATGCCAACGATGCCCACCACCGACACAAAACGATCCTGGCTGGCTTCACTCACACCGGAAACCGCGGGAGGCGCATCGGTTTCAAGCGAGGTGATCCCGGCTTGTTGTTGCGCGGCCGCCGAGCGGGCTTCAGCCCCACTTTGTGACGGCCCAGTTGAAAATACGGTGTTGACGTAATTGCCTAGCCCGGCCGGCGAGAAGAGCTTGCCGAATCCTTGAACCGATGCTCTAGCTAGATCGAGAAAGTTGGAACCAGCGGCACTAACCGAAGCCGCCAAGCCGTAATGGGCTCGTGGCAACTCTTGGGAAACGCCGAGAAACCCTTGGGCGCCGTCGGTCGGCAGCGTCAGTGGTGCGGAAACTTCAGCTCGATACAAGTGGCCAGAACGCGAGAACTCGATTGAAGCTGGTCCCGCTGGAGCCTCGCTGAGCGCGGCAGCAGCATCGGCGTAGGACGCAACTGAGACGTCATTAACTGAACGAATTTGATCGCCGCCTTGAAGCGGAATCAATTGTGCCGCACCGGTTTGACTTAGGGCCCAACCCAACGTTGTCGTTGTCGTGATGATCTGACCATCACGGTTGATGACCACGTCAACGGTTTTGCCCGCGTTGCGATGCACGATGTCACCCATCGCGGCAAACGAAGTCGTTGGTTCCCCCGCGATGCTTACTAAACGATCCCCCGGTTGAATCCCTGCGGACTCAGCCGCGCTTGCGACCGAAATCGTCGCTACTTTCCAGTTGCTCGGGCGTTGTTCTCCGTAGGCAATGAACACCACGAGAATCAATACGAAGGCGATCAAAAAGTTCATCGCTGGTCCAGCCAACACGACCCGCAGGCGTTTCCAGTAACCCTTTTCTCGATACGTGCGCCCTTCGTCTTCGAAGTCGACATCATCGAGACCACTCATCCCCACGATTCGGACATAGGCACCGGCCGGAATCGCCTTCACGCCGTATTCGGTTTCGCCACGTCGGAACGAAAAGATCCGCGGTCCAAATCCTAAGAAGTACTCAGTGACCTTCATGCCGGCTTGTTTCGCCGCCAAGAAGTGTCCGAGTTCATGGAGAAATACCGATACCAAAATCGCGCCGACGATCACCAGCGCCCAAGGACCAGCAAAGATGCCGAGTGCGGCGAGCGCGGCCACCAAAATCAATGCCGGCATGAGCCGCTGGGGCTTGGATGCATCGCCCGGCGCATCGGCCGGTGGCGCCACGATCGGAGCGGGCGGCGACGGCTTATCAAGTATGTCGGTCACGCAGTGATCCTCTCGATGACTTCGGCGGTGTACACCCGACTCCGAAGGTCACAATCAATAATGCTGTCTAAATCGGCCGCTGGAGTCCCGTCATGATGTTCTAACGATAATTCGATGACTTCAGCTATTTGAACCCATCGAATTCGACCCGCCAAAAATGCCTCCACGGCGATCTCATTGGCCGCATTAAGCCAAGCCGGAGTTGTTCCGCCGGCTCGGCCCGCTTCATAGGCCAGGGTCAAGCATCGAAACGCGGACAAGTTCGGTGGCTCGAAATCGAGGCGCCCCAACTCGGCCCAGTCGATACGACCGAAAGGTGCGACCGATCGATCCGGAAAGGCCAATGCGTAGGCAATCGGCAATCGCATATCCGGTAGCGACATCTGAGCAATCGTGGCGGCGTCGGTGTATTCCACCATTGAGTGAACGATCGACTGTGGATGCACGACGACGTCGATCTGATCAAAATTAATTCCAACGCCGGCGTCGCCGGCAGGCTCACCAAATAATTCATGAGCTTCGATGACCTCAAGGCCCTTGTTCATCAACGTCGAGGAGTCAACCGTGATCTTTGGCCCCATCGACCAAGTCGGATGACTGAGCGCATCAGCAATCGTCACGCGCTTAAGTTCGTCACGGTCTTTTCCGCGGAACGGTCCGCCGCTCGCTGTCAACACCAATCGGGCGACCCGCGTTGGATTGTCATTGGCCCGCAGGCATTGATGGATCGCGCAATGTTCGCTATCAACCGGAACGAGTTCCGCGCCTGGGGTTCGGCGCGCTCGCTGCACGATCGGACCAGCAGCGATCAACGATTCTTTGTTGGCCAACGCCAGTCGCCGACCTGCTTCGAGCGTCGCCAATGTCACGGCGAGACCAGCGAAGCCGACCACGCCGTTGACCACGACATCGGCGTCTTCAGCCAAGCTGGCGAGCGCTCCGTCGCCGCCACGCACCTCGCATTGCGGCAAGCGGTCTTGCAATTGCGCCGCGACTAGACGGTTCGCAACGGCGACCACCTTTGGCCGGAATGTTTCAGCCTGAGCGATAAGCACCTCGAGGTTGTTGCCACTCGCCCCGATGGCGGTGAGTTCGAACCGACCTGGTTCCGCAGCCAAGACATCAAGAGTCTGGGTACCAATCGAACCGGTTGAACCGGCCAATGCAACCCGAGACGCAGACATGTCTCTACCCTACTGACCTACCCGCAATCATCCAGCGCGGGCAGTGAAAACCGGCTAGGTGCCAGGAACCAGGTTGAGAACTCGCGCCACGAAATAGGCGGTCGGGAGCACAAACAACAGCGCATCAAATCGGTCAAGGATGCCTCCATGGGCCGGAAGCAAACTTCCCATGTCCTTCAACCCGATATCGCGTTTGATCACCGATTCGGCGAGGTCGCCGATCGGGGCAGCGATGGCGCAAAACACGCCGAAAACCAACGCTTGGCTCAGCGAAAATGGGCCGAAACCAAAGATCACTGCGAAAATGATGACCGCGAATACCGACGCTGCCATGCCGCCCGCAAGTCCCTCGACCGTCTTATTCGGACTCACATTGGTCAACGGCGTTCGTCCGAACTGGCGACCGACAAAAAATCCGCCGACGTCGTAGAACACCGCGGCAACAACCGCAACCAACAAGATACTTACGCCCTGAACCGGGAATCGCAGGATCAGCGCGGCGAACGCACCGAACACCCCGATGTACACGCTTCCCATCACCGTCACGCCAAGGTTCGCAGTTGCATTCGGACCCAGGCCCAAAATAAACCACAGCGCGCCGAACAGCGTCAGCAGGAACAACACCAACGGGATTGCTGCTTCGCCGCGCCAATAGGCAGCCAGTGGAAGCGCTCCACACGCGGCCAACCCGAGCAACGTTGCGGGGCGGAAGCCACCCTTGCGCACCGCGGTAAAGAATTCGGCGGCCGCGAGCACTAAGGCCACTACGACTAGACAGACCACGTAAGCGGGTCCCATGTGAAACAAAATTAACGCAAGTGCCGCGATCGCAACGCCAACGAAGGCCGCGGTTGCAACATCTCGCTGCGGCGGCGCTGACCCATCATCGGTCGCTCCTGAAATCGTTCCGGCACTCTCCGCCCGACGAGCGCTCCGGCGAGCAGTACCACGATCAGATTGGGAGTTCGCCGTTCGATTCGCGCTGCCCGGCGCAACCGGTCTAGCTGGACGCGCTGGTTCACTTTGGATCGAAATGGGATCGCTAAGCGATCCTCGGGTGCGAGCGGTTGGCAATTCTTGCTTCGGAATGTCGAGATCATCAAAGTTCAAAAACTCGTCATCGCTCATCCGTGCAGTTGTATCAAGCGCGCCGAGCACTTCGCTGGCTGGTTCATCGGGCGCATCGGAAATGAGGTGGGCCACGCCGGTATCGTCGGGTTCCCATTGGCCCGAGGTTTGGTCCCGCCACCGAGGCCCTTGATCGGCAAATGACGACCACCTTGCGGCCTCATCTTCTTCATCCACATCGCCGATAATTACCTTTGGTACCTCACCGGTCGCCGGTTCAGTCCAATGCGGAAGCTCAACACTTTGGCTGATCGGCGTCGATACCGGTGCCGTAGAACTCGTCGAAGGTGCGCCCGGCTTTCCGGATTGCAGGTCTTCAGTTGTCACAAACGTCGGGGTCGATGCCGATTCACTGGTGTCAGTAAGTCGCCCTTGACCAGCCGATTCGGCCGATCGCGGTTCAACCGGCGCCACCTTCGGGCGCACGATGAGGGTCGGATCAGCTGAGTCGGCGAGTGGGAATCGAAGGCTGGGCCGAGGACCGTCCGGCGCATCCGGCCGATCCCCATATCGGGGTCGATCGTCATCGGCACGCTTCGCGGCGGTGCCGCTCTCGACGGCCTCGGCCGCCTCCGCTGCCTTGATCAGTCGCACACCTTCGGACGGGTCACCGGGAGCGCTGCCCCGCGTCTCGTCATCAGAAATAGGGGTATCAGTCATCAGTCCTCCAGCAGTTCTTGTTCCTTGGTCCCGAGCGCCTCATCGATTCCGGCCTCCTGGACGTGGATGATCTTGTCGAGTTCCTTTTCGGCTCGCGCAAGCTCATCGCTGGAAAGTTCGCCGTCTTTTTCCATCGATTCAAGATCATGACGCGCCGTACGACGCATATTTCGAAGAACCACCTTGCCGTCCTCAGCCATTTTGCGGACGACCTTGACGTATTCCTTGCGCCGTTCGGTCGTCAGCTGCGGGATGCTCAGCCGAATCGAATGACCATCGTTGCTTGGATTAAGTCCGAGATCAGATTGTTGAATCGCTTTTTCAATCGCTCCGATCGCGCCCTTGTCATAGGGAGTGATCAGCAGCTGACGAGCTTCGGGGACCTGAAAACCGGCAAGTTGTTGCATTGGTACTTCTGAGCCGTAGTAATCGACCATCAGCGTGTCGACGAGTGCCGGAGTGGCTCGCCCTGTTCGGATGTTGGCGAATTCGCTGCGCGTATGAGCGACCGCCTTGCGCATCTTCTCCGTGACTTCACCAAGAATCACGTCGGCCGACTCTGAGCTCACCCGCACGTCTCCTTCGTGGTCATGCCAGAACTACTGGCGCTTGTCGGTAGTGGACGGTCATCGACGCTACCCGCAATCGCCCCCACAAGGTCAGCCGAATGCGCGTTGGCGTCTCTCTAGCAGCGCGAACTGCCTTATCGGACCAATGTGCCGATGGGTTCACCCTCGAGCACTTTGCGGACATTTCCTTCGCCCATAAGGTCAAACATCACGATTGGAAGGTCGTTGTCCATACACAACGTGATCGCAGTCGAGTCCATCGCCCGAAGCCCCTGATTGAGGACATCGAGGTAGGTGACCTCTTGAAGTTTGACCGCATCGGGGTTTGTCCGTGGATCATCGCTGTAAATACCATCGGTTCCGGAGTGGGTACCTTTCAGTAACGCTCCGGCCTCGATTTCGACCGCACGCAAGGCTGCGGTGGTATCGGTGGTGAAAAACGGATTGCCGGTCCCGCCGGCAAAAATAACGACACGACCCTTTTCGAGATGACGAATCGCGCGACGCCGAATATAAGGCTCGGCAACCTGCGCCATTTGAATCGCCGTCTGCACTCGGGTCGGTTGCCCCAACTGCTCCAGGGTGTCTTGAAGCGCAAGGCCATTAATGACGGTTGCCAACATGCCCATGTAATCAGCTTGGGCACGGTCCATTCCAGCGCCAGCACCTGACATGCCCCGCCAGATATTGCCGCCGCCAACGACGATCGCTATGTCAATGTTGAGGTCTTGTCGCACTTCGACGATTTCGCGGGCCAACTTTTGCACCACCGCACCGTCAATGCCGTAACCAGCATCGCCAGCAAACGCCTCGCCCGAAAGCTTCAGCAAAATCCGCTGCCACTTTGGAGCGGCCGGAACTGGTGAAGTTGCGCCGCCGCTGTCCATCGTCGGTCTCAGGCCCCGATGAAGACCTGGGCAAAGCGCACCAAGGTCGCGTCGCCAAGGAACTGACTGATCGGGGTTTTGTCGTCACGCACAAAACCCTGTTCAAGCAGCACCTGCTCTTTGAACCAAGCATTGAGTCGACCTTCGACGATCTTGGGCCATGCTTGCTCGGGCTTGCCTTCGGCTTTAGTGATGTCAAGGAGCGCCTGACGTTCTTTTTCGATCGCCGCCTCCGGCACTTGGTCTCGAGTGAGGAACGGCGGTTTCGCAAATGCAACGTGGACCGCGATGTCATGGGCAAGTTCAGCGGTTCCGCCGGACAATTCGACCAACACCGCGTTCACGCCGCGTCCATCTTGAATGTGTTCATATGACTCAAGGATGTTGCCCGCAGCAGCCTCGAACCGGACCACGGTTCCGAGTTCGATATTTTCCTTTTTCGCGATCCGTAAATTGTCGAGTGCCTCGGCCCGATCGCCGACGGCGTCGACCCCTTTTGTCACCACGAGCTGCGCTAAATCGCTGACCATAGCGGTGAAGTCATCGGCCTTGGCCGAAAAGTCCGTTTCGCTTTTCAGTTCCACAATGGCGCCAACGTTGTCAACGACGACAACAGCTACCGATCCTTGGGAATTCTCACGATCACCAAGGTTGGCGACCTTAGCCAAACCTTTTTCACGCAACCACTGGGTTGCGGCCTCCATGTCGCCGTCATTTTCAACCAATGCCTTCTTGGCATCCATCATTCCGGCACCGGTTGACTGGCGCAGAGCCTGCACATCTTTTGCCGTGAATTCAGCCATCGATCAGGACTCCTCGGCGGTCGCGGCGGACGCGTCCTCAAGCAGATTCTCGACATTTCCAGGGGTGAGCCCTGGCTCAGCCGGAACCTCATCGGCGAGCGCGGCGTTTTCGACTGCCGACTGCTCGCCGGGACCAGTTTCACGTGCTTCGAGTCGAGCCTCGCGCTCACGAGCCGCCAGTGCCGCGGCGTCTCGAGCTTCGGCTTGCTGCGCCGCAATTTCGGCATCTTGTTCGGCGGTCCGGGTCATTTCGGCAGTTGGTGCCGGACCAGCGCCGGAACCGCTACCGCGCCGCGAGGCGATGAATCGGCCTTCGTCGACCGCATCGGAAATCACTCGACACATCAACATGCCCGAACGAATCGCGTCGTCATTACCGGGGATCACGTACGAAATGATGTCGGGGTCGCAGTTGGTGTCGACCACGGCCACGATCGGAATCTTTAACTTGTTGGCTTCAGTAACCGCTATGTCTTCTTTGTTGGTGTCAATGATGAACACCACATCAGGCAAACGTTCCATACGGCGAATACCGCCAAGGTTGCGCTCAAGTTTTTCGAGTTCACGGGTGATGAGCAGCGCTTCTTTTTTCGGCATTGCGTCGAACTCGCCGGAGTCACGCATGCGCTGGTATTCCTTCATTTTGGCGACACGCTTCGAGATGGTTTCGAAGTTGGTCAGCATTCCGCCGAGCCAGCGTTCGTTGATGTACGGCATGCCACATTTCTCGGCATAGGACTGAACGGCGTCCTGAGCTTGTTTCTTGGTACCGACGAACAGCACCGTGCCGCCTTCGCCAACGAGGTCGCGCACGAACGTGTAGGCCGTCTCAATGCGACCAAGCGTTTGTTGCAGGTCGATGATGTAAATGCCGTTCTGCTCGCCATAGATGAATCGCTTCATCTTGGGGTTCCAACGACGAGTTTGATGGCCGAAGTGAACTCCGGCATCGAGTAGTTGGCGCATGGTCACGACTGGTGACATGGCTTGTCTCCTTCCCAACGGTTCAGCGAAGCCTTGGCCCCACGCCCCAAAAGGGCGACCGTGGGTGGACCAAGGTGAAAATGGATGCGCACCCATTACGGGTTTGCTCAGCGCGGAGGGTTCCGAACCGAAGCGGCAGTCTAGAGAGCATCGGCTCGCGCAGCCAACTGCGGCGATTGCCGACATTAAGAATTGCTCGCAATGGCGAGGCCAAGTGCATCCTCAGCCCGAGCGATTGTATGGGCTGTGACCACATCGGCGAATCCCTGAGCCATAGCTACGCAACTCGGCCGAAGTCCGGCTCGCGCAAGGGCAATTTCTCGAGTCGTCGCGGCCGAGGCCGGCAACTCATCGTGGGCATGCACGCCGGTGAGATGAATGAGCGCCTGATCTGCCCCCGGCGTTTGGGTGCGAATGGCCGCGACAGTTAGGTCGCCGCTGGCCCCGATTGACAACAGGTGCACACCTTCAGGAATTGGACGGGCTAATTCGGCGGCGACTGACGACGTTTCACTCAGTTGCGCGATCGCCGGGGCTGACGGGTCAAGTTTGAGTCCACCCGCGACTGCAACCGACGAAAAGAGCTGACCCGATGGCGAACGCGGGCCGATGGCGGTCACCGCAGTAGCCAAGTCAGCGCCTTGGTGGGGTGTACCCAAGGTGACGACAACACCAAGGTTGCCGGGAAGCTCGTCTCGCTCACTCGCCGCCTGAAGCGCGAGGCGCGCCACGACGCCGCCCTGCGAATGAGCAATGACATCGATTGGCACGCCGGGTTCGGCCTGAGAAACCTGCTGCAGTAAATCGGCTAGCGCCGCGGCCGAGTGGTGCAGGTCGATCTCGGTATCCAGTGCGGTGTAGGTCGACTGTGGGACCCCGTCGAGTCGGCCCGATGCCACTCCTCCTCGACGCGGAACCTGCCCCCCACGATAGGAAAACCGCAGCACATCGGCTGATGCATATCCCAGTTCAGTCACATTCACGCGATCTACCGCGGCCGTGGTGTCAGTTGATCCCAAGCCTCCAACCAACACCACGATTCGGCGAGCGGTCGCAGGCGGCGGCGACAAGGCCTCCGGCGTGCAATGGTCTTGCGAGCGGCGAAACGCTTCAAGTTCGGCACCGAGTTGCAAAAGCGACAACGATGGGTCCGCGGAAAGTATCTCGTTTCCTAACGCAGCGACCCGGGCGGTAAATGTTGCACCCGCTTGGCGACTGGCATTGATCATGGCTTCAAGCGCTATGAACTCGTCGGCGGTGCGCAGTCGTTGAGCGCCGTCATCGGCGCTGGGCACGAGGTGTGATCCGGTTGTGCCCCCAAGAAGTGCTTCAGGGTCGAGATAGGAGCCGTCGGTGTCACGCACACCGAAGTGAAACGTGCCACTACTTGTCGCGATGACTTGGCCTTGATCGACGCGATCACCTTGCTGGACGAGCAGCGAAGCGAGAAAGGAATAGCTCGTTCGCAAACCGTCCGAATGACGAATGGTGAGATGCAAGGTGCCAGCGACTTGGCCCGCGAAGATCACATCGCCTGACGCTGATGCCATCACCGGGGCGCCGGGGCGAGTGATCTCGTCAATCCCCCGGTTGCCAGCGCCGTAGACCGTTTCGGGAGGGCGGAAGTGATCAACGATGAGCGCGCCTTCAACAGGATTGCTATAACCGGATTGAGTCGCGGCGCTCTCCAGCGCGTTTGCCAGCGGCAGTTGCATTGACAACACCGCGACTACAGCGCCCATGGCCACGGTGAAAAAACGCACTCCACAAGGCAAATGAGCGGTGCGTCGCCTGCGGCGAGATTGACGAAGGCGACGACTTACCCGTCGCCGATTGGTTTCGAAACCAGACATGAGTTCTCCCCAGATCGCGGCAAAAGCGAAGGGGGAAGGAAGAATCGATGTCGGTTTGAGTTACGCGATTTCGCGTTCGCTGTCGAGGATTCGCGAACGAAGTTGCAGCATCGCCTTGGTGTGAATCTGACACACACGACTTTCGGTGACGCCGAGCACGGTGCCAATTTCGGCCAGCGTGAGATTTTCGTAGTAGTAAAGCGTCAACACGATCTTGGCGCGCTCAGGCATGGTGTTGATGGCATTGGCCAGCGTGTGTCGCATCTCTTCGACTTCGTAGGCCGCGGATGGTCCCTCACCTGAATCGGCGACCGTGTCACCAAGCGTCAACGTATCGCCACGGTCACTGCCTCCCGAGAGCATTTCATCGAGCGCCACGATACCTACGAACGAAATTTGGCTCAGTGCCGTCTGGAGTTGCGACGGAGTGAGGTCAAGTTCTGAGGCGAGTTCAGCATCGGTCGGAGTGCGATGGTGAATTGCCTCAAGCTTCGCGTAGGCCTGCTCAATTGCCCGTGCTTTCGCGCGCACTGATCGAGGAACCCAGTCAATAGATCGAAGCTCGTCGATCATTGCGCCTTTGATTCGCGAAATCGCATACGTCTCAAATTTGAACCCGCGAGCCGGATCAAACTTTTCAATGGCATCGATCAACCCGAAGATGCCATAACTAATGAGGTCTGCCTGTTCAACATTCTGTGGCAAACCAACCGAAACGCGGCCCGCGACATATTTAACCAACGGCGAGTAATGCAATATCAACTCTTCGCGAACGTTGGCATCACTGGACGTTTTGTAGTCCGACCAAAGTCGCTCGAGATGTGCAGATGGATCTTCGGCCAACAGGAAGTTCCTAGGCTCGGGGATGAGTCGCATCCAAAACGCTACGTAGGCGTTCCTTGGAAACGTGAGTGTAGCGCTGCGTGGTGGCGAGGTCCGCGTGGCCGAGCATCTCCTGAACCGCTCGGAGGTCGGCGCCCCCGTCAAGGAGGTGTGTAGCGAAGGTATGACGCAGTGCGTGAGGGTGAGTAGGAGCCGCCGATCGTCGATCGATGATCCGGCGGACATCACGTGGTTGCAGGCGCCTACCTCGCTGATTGACAAAAACAGCGTCAACTGGGGACTCGTTGGTAAGCATGGCGAATCGCCCATCGCGAAGCCATCCATCAATCGCCAAAACTGCTGGGTCGCTGAGCGGCACAACACGCTGTTTGGAACCTTTTCCCCAAACTCGAACTGACCGGCCGCCGAGGTCAAGGTCTTCGGGACGCAACCCGCAGAGCTCTGCCACTCGCAACCCGCTTCCGTACAGAATCTCAAGCACGGCATCGTCACGAAGGCGAATATGCGGCGGATCGTGTTCAGCAGCGGCACCCGGGTCGTCGAGAAGCACCGTAATTTCGTCGTCACGTAAAACACGAGGAAGGCGACCGTCACCCGACGGCGCTGACAATCCAAGCGACGGGTCAATCTCGATCTGGCCGGTTCGGCATAACCATCGGAAATAGCGGCGAAGTGTTGATGCCTTGCGCGCCACACTGCGCTTGGCATAGCGGCGCGTGGCCAAGTACGCGAGGTATCGACGCAGCTCAAGGCGGTCGACGCGATCAGGTCCGGCGAGTTCGAGGCGAGTTGCCCAGGCAATAAACCCTTCGAGGTCACGCCGGTAGGCCAACACGGTGTTGGACGCAGCCGAGGTCAGCGAATCGAGAAAATCCGATCGTTGCCAAGGGTCGCGGACCATGGAAGACCACGGTATCGGGCGACAGGCTGCCAGAGAGGGTTGGTTTCATGGCCCACCAGGTTTCGCGACTCGTTCTAGCCATCCGCCTCGTCGCGCCAACCACGATGACTCTTCGAGGCGCGCCACGCTCGCCGCCAAATCGGGAATCGAGCGGCCGGTTCTCGCCACCAAGTCGTCGAGGTTGGCTGGCTGCCAACCAACCGCGTCGAGTACCACCCGGTCGTGGTTCGACGGCGAGCTTCGCCGTTCAATGGCTTTTCGACGCGAACCAGGTGCCATGCCCAAAGCGATCAAGACGTCGGAGGCATCTCGCGCCACCGACGCTGACCCGCCGGATGCAAGCAGTTCATTCGTCCCATCAGATGCAGCGCTTCGAACTGGCCCTGGCACAGCCATAACGGCGTGGCCCCGTTCTAAAGCGGCATCAGCGGTAAGCAACGCCCCGCCGGCGGCATGGGACTCAACGACAACGACGACATCAGCCAGGGCAGCGATCAAGCGGTTGCGGGCCGGAAAATGCCACGCCAGAGCAGCAGTCCCAAGCGGATATTCGGACCAGACCACGCCGCGTCTGGCAACCTCTCGCCAAAGCGGGCCGTTGCGGCGAGGATAGAAAACGTCGAGCCCGCTGCCGACCACGCCGATCGGCGGTGCACCATCAGCCGAGATAGCACCGGCATGGGCCGCGCTGTCGATGCCTAGCGCCAAACCCGACACGATCGACACTCCGGCTTGGGATAGGTCGTGAGCGAGGTCGAACGCAATCTCATAGCCATAGTTGGTGCAATCGCGTGTGCCCACGATGGCCACTCGAGGACCGACAACGACATCTGGGTCGCCTTGATGAAATAACACCACCGGGGGTTCGATGTCATCGGCAAAAACCGATGGATAGCCGACCTCGCCCCGCAACGAGACACCGACTCCGAATTCGACATGACGTCTCCACACTGCCGCGACATCACATTGGTTCGCTTGGTGCGCCCATGCCGCGATGACCGCAGGAGCGGCGGCTCCGATGGCTTGGCAAACCTGGAGGATTCGGCCAGCTTGGCCGTCCGAAACCGCGTCCCACGCCGATCTTGGGTCCTCAAAACAGCCGAGCAACGCAACCAACCGCTTCGGCCCCATGCCATCAAGTGCACACAATGCAGTTACCCATCCTTCAACAGGGATTGCATCAAGGAGGCCGGGCTCACCGACGGAACGAAGCGCACCGGTGCTTCTCATTAATCGAGCTGAAGACTGCGAATGCATCGACATCTCAGCCACCCGATCGAGCGGTCATAACGAGTGGATCGCTTCGCAGGCTGATTGCCGTTTCAAAATGGCCGAGCGCGATCGGCGCAGAATCACCAGCCAAATCCGAAAGGGTCAGTGCAACGCGGCGCACACGCTGAAGGCCACGAGCACTCAAGCGGCCGAGACGCAGCAATGACTCGGCCTTATCTGCCGCTTCGTTCGTGAGGGGTGCATGCTCATCGAGTTCGCGCGGCACCAAGTCGCCGTTGCAGCGAACCCCACGGGACGCGGCGCGGTGCCGCGCATCAAGGACGCGTTCGGCGACAACTGAGCTTGGTTCACCCCGAACACCTCCGACGAGAAGGCGCGGGTCTGGGCGGGAAACCGGGATGCGTAAGTCGAACCGATCGACTAATGGCCCGGAAAGCCGACGGGTGTAACGCATGACTGCGGCACCACTACAACGACACCCGCCCGGCGCACCACCATCACCACAAGGGCAGGGATTCATTGCTGCTATGAGTTGAAACCGTGCCGGGAAGGTTGTGCGATGACTTGCACGAACCACTCGCACTACGCCTTCTTCGAGTGGCTGGCGTAAGGCGTCAAGCACATCGGTGTGGAACTCAGCCAGTTCGTCCAAAAATAGGACGCCGTTTGTAGCCAGCGAAATTTCGCCAGGTTGTAACCGGGGACCACCACCGCCAACCATCGCCACTGACGATGCTCCATGGTGTGGCGCTCGAAACGGAGGACGACGCACGAGGCCGCCAGCCGGAAGCGCAACTCCAGCCGCCGAGTGCACCCGAGTCGTGACCATCGCGTCAGAATGCGCCAACGCGGGCAGCAGGCCGGGCAGTCGGGAAGCCAGCATGGTTTTGCCGGCGCCCGGTGGACCACTCATTAACAGGTGATGACCTCCGGCAGCGGCAACTTCGAGCGCGAACCTTGCCACCGGCTGACCACGCACATCAGCAAGGTCGGCGTCGTTTACACATCGCGGAAGGTCATCTGGCGTCGGCAACGCTGGCCACGGCTCGTCGCCAACCAGCGATGCGAGCAACGTCCCAAGCGTTGGTGACACGCGCACTTGGTGGCGGCCCACGAGCTGTGCTTCGACGGCCGAGTCTGGGGCAACCACCACCTGAGCGGTTTCGATTGCGTCGACCAAACAAAGTGCACCGGGAACCGGACGAATTGAACCGTCAAGTCCGAGTTCACCGATGAACCCCATGTCGGCCGCACACGCCGGCGGAAGTTGCTCGTCCGCAACAAGCACACCTACGGCGATAGCCAGATCGAGCCCGGCACCACCTTTTCGTAACCCGGTCGGAGCCAAGTTGACCGTCACTCGACGTTGTGGCCAAGTCAGCCCAGTCGAAATAAGTGCGGCCCGAACCCGATCACGCGCTTCGCGACACGAAGCGTCTGGCAGGCCCACAACAGTGAAACCGGGGAGCCCATTTGAAACATGAACTTCAACCGAAACTGGACTGCCGACGACGCCGAGCAATGTTGACGAAGCGATGGTGGCGAGCATGGGTGGACTCCTCGACGAGCAGATTGCGAACTGCGGGGAGGAGGACCATGCGCTGGCCTTCGAGCGTGGATGCGATGGTAGCGAGGGTATGTGACAAACGAAAGGGAAATCTATGAGTCGATATCTCGATGGTCACGGCGATCACCTGAGGGCAACCAACGGCTAGCACTTGGTGCCAAGACACTCTCGTTCATAGCGCGCAACTGCGGCGATATCAGATGGTGATAGTGAGTTCTTCCAGGCCGGCATGCTGCTCTTGCCGTTTTGGATGACCGAGATTTGGTCAGCGATATTTGGGTACACTTGAGCGACACGGCCTGCGAGTTTCATCCCCGTGCCCCCTTGCCCGTTGTTGCCGTGACACGTTTGGCAATGAGCTTTGTACACGGTCTGGCCTTGGGCCAGGACCGGGTCGGCTGGCTTTGCGCCCGCATCACCGCCGACGCATCCGGCCGTCACAATTGCCGAAACCGCCAGCACCGCAGTTACCGCGATCGTTCGTATCGATGTCACGAGCGTTATCGTATCGGCGCAGAGTTCACTCGAATCGCGTTCAAGCGGCGATACTGCACCGATGGGCTTTAACCCGCAACGCCAGCACCGCCGTTCCCCGTTTGATTACTTCATGGTGGGCGCAGCACTCATTGTCTGTCTTGGCTTAGTCATCTGGGCGGTTGTCGGCTGATGACTGTGCACGGTCTGATGTTCGTCAACCTCGCGATAGCTGATTACTGACGAAGATGTCGTGGATCGAGCAGGGCGCTGACGACGGCAAAGTCGAAGTACGCCGAGTCCAGCCTTACGAGGCGAACAAGGTTTACGCGTGTCCGGGCTGCGGTCGCGACATCGCAATCGGGCAAGGGCATGTCGTCGCCGTGCCGACAGCCGAAGCTGACCTTCGCCGGCATTGGCATCATGGATGCTGGGCCGCACGCGACCGGCGCAAACCGCTGAGTTGATCGCAGGCGACCGCTAGCGACAACCTGTGACCACCGCTCACCTGACCCTAAGTCATCCGACCGTATGCTTGCCCATCATGGAACTCGTCTTTATTCGACATAGCGAACCGGAATGGGCCCGGGACGGCCTCAGTGTCAACGACCCTCCACTCACCGAGCGCGGACACCTGCAGGCAGCAATGCTCGCCGATCATCTGCGCGAGATCGAACTTGAGATCGACGAAATCTTTGTGTCGCCGCTGATTCGTGCGGTGCAAACCGCAGAGCCAGTTCTTGCTGCGCTGAACCTTGCGCCAACCACGCTCCCCTGGTTGGCCGAAATCGCCGCGCCGAACTGGGACGGGACTCCCGCCGAAGAAGTTGCTCGCATCTTCGCCGACAGCCGTGATCGTCCAATCCAACGTCAGTGGGACGGCATTCCGGGCGGAGAAACTTTTCGAGATTTCCATGACCGAGTAACTGGCGGACTTCAATCGTTGCTCGATCGAGCTGGGGCAACGCAGATTTCTCAGTCGCCCGCCTTGTGGAAACTCGAGGCCGCAGAGCGAAGAATCGCCATCGTCGCCCACTCGGGGACCAACGCCACTGCGCTAGGCCACCTGCTCGGTATCGCGCCGGTGCCGTGGGAGTGGGAGCGTTTCCAGACCCGACACGCGTCGATCACTCGTGTCGAACCTATGAGCATCAGCGACGCGCATGCGTTTTGCCTGTCACGTCTCAATGATGTCGATCACCTGCCACCCGAACTGCGCACCCGCTAAAACGCTGATTCGATCATCGTGAGTTCACCGGCGAGAATCGAAGCGACGTCGAATCGAACTGATCTACGCGGCACCGTCGACTGCTCCAGCCATCGACTGGCGAGTCGTCGAAGCCTCACCTGTTTGGTCCTGGTCACTGCTTCAGCGGGTGAGCCGAAGGCGGCCGACGTGCGGGTCTTGACTTCGCAAAACACAATTGTCTCGCCATTGCGAACGATCAGGTCAATTTCACCGTCGCGGCAACGCCAGTTTCGGGCAACCACTTCATAGCCATGCGCCTCGTACCACGTTGCCGCCATGGTCTCGCCCCAAGCACCTAACGATTGACGTTGCGACGTCAACCCAGTTCTTCCTTAGGGAGTTCTTCGACGTTTACGTCTTTAAAGGTCACGATCCGCACCGTCGTAACGAAACGATTTTGCCGGTACATATCCCATACCCACGCATCTTCAAGCGTCAGTTCGATCCAGGTACGTCCGCCATCCGATCGAACTTGTTGCTCCACGCGATTAGCAAGGTAAAAACGTCGCTCGGTCTCGACCACAAAGGTAAACATCGGACAGACGTCTTTGTACTCGCGGTAGAGCTGAAGTTCGACTTCAGACTCGTATTCCTCAAGATCACCCGCACTCATCGAAAACTCACCTCAACCTTCGGCTGCAACCGTTGCCGGCAGCTTGCCCGCACCCCATCATCACCCGGTTTCATCGACCGGTTACTCGGGGGGAAGGTCGGACGCTCAGCTGCGCGTTTCTTTCGGTGTCTTCGGCTCGCGCTTCTCTTTGATCTTGGCAGCCTTACCAACGCGATCGCGGAGGTAATAAAGCTTTGCCCGTCGGACATCGCCGCGAGTTACAACTTCGATCTTGGCCAAGATCGGGGAATGAACGGGAAAGGTACGTTCGACCCCGACACCAAAACTGACCTTGCGAACGGTGAAGGTCTCGCGAATGCCATCGCCTTGACGGCGGATGACTGCTCCTTGAAAGAGCTGAACGCGCTCTCGGGTTCCCTCGACGACGCGGACGTGAACTTTGAGCGTGTCGCCCGGAGCAAAGTCAGGAATGTCATCCCTGAGATTGCGCTGGTCAATGAGATCGGTGGCGTTCATGGTGCACACGCTCCTGCGTGGATTCCCGGCGGAGCAGCGGCGGCAGTGAAGCCATGGCGACCGGAAGGAAACTGTGGTTCGTTGGAGTCCTCAGGATAGGCGGTCGGGTGTCCATGCGGCAAAGCGTCTCGCACCGTGCCGTGATTTGCACCCCGGTGACCTGGTATTCGGCCTGAGTTTCAGCTTAGGGATTCGACTAGCGATTCGAACTTGAGTCCCTGGAAGTCACGGATCCGTCAGGGCGTCGCATGCCGCTCCCGCGGCGAGAGCACCTTCGGCGGGAAACTGGGCCATCAGCTCAACTTCGGTCGGATTCAGACCACCCCGGGCATCGATCAAATCTGGTCGAGAAGCCACGGTGCGGTGCAATGCCTGGGCGTGGCGCCAGCGATCGACGCGGCCGTGATCACCCGACCTCAGCACCTCGGGCACGTTCCATCCTCGAAACTCAGCCGGTTTTGTGTAGTGCGGGTATTCCAATAACCCATCACTAAATGACTCATCATCGGCTGAGGTGTCATTGCCCATGACTCCGGGAATAAGGCGACCAACCGATTCGAGGATCACCATCGCCGCGACCTCACCGCCGGCCAACACGTAGTCGCCAATCGAAATTTCGCCATCGACGAGGTGCGCGCGAACTCGTTCATCGACTCCTTCGTAACGACCACACAACAGCGAGAAGCCATCGAGGGCCGCCAGTTCGCGCGCATAGGCCTGATCGAGTTTTCGGCCGCCAGGTCCGAGCAAGAGCAGCGGGCGTGGAGGCGAAACCGTTTCGACGACTTCGAAGATTGGTTCGGGCTTCAACACCATGCCCGCACCACCACCAAACGGAGTGTCATCAACGGAGTGATGTGGGTCATCGGTCGCTGCGCGCAAATCATGCACCCGAACGTCAAGGATTCCGTTCCGAAGAGCGCGGCCGATCAGACTTCGATCGGTGAATTCGGTAACCATGTCTGGGAAGATTGTGAGCACGTCGATCCGCATGTGACGTCAGCTTTGCAGGTAGCGACTCAGTCGCTGAGCAAACCTTCAGGCGGTGCAACGCGAAGGAACGATCCATCGGGTCCAGATTCAACTCCACCAACAACAAATCGCAATGGGATCAGGTCGCCAGATTCGAGTTCGATCAAGTCGCTGGCCGGGTTTCCATACATGTTGATGACCAGGCCGCGATCACGGCCGTCGGCATCGAAGACCCGAGCGCCGATGACTTCGTGAACCCAAAGCACATCAGCCTCACCATCATCAGAAGTGGCCTTTGGCTCGACCTGCAGCACCGTTCCTCGAAGCTGCTCGGCTGCCTCGCGCGTTTGTACACCCTCGAATGCAACGATGAATCGCTGCAGGTGCAATTGCGAACTCGCGACTGTAAGCACACGGGAACCAGCGTGAAGGTTCGAACCTGGATCAAGTCGAGACGTTTCGGTCGTGGTCAAACTGACCAACACCTCTCCTCGCAAACCGTGAGGCTTCGTGATGCGACCGATGTCGAGTAGCCGCGAATCGCCGCTCGCCATGAAATCAGAAACAATCAGTCGAGGAACTCGATGTCGATCTCGACACCATCACGAGCAGCTGCAGCTCGGGTCACAGTTCGAATCGAAGTCGCGACACGACCGCGTTTGCCGATCACGCGACCCATGTCGCCGTCCCCAACGGTGACGTTCAAAGTCGTGCGTCGTCCGCTTTCGTCAACCTGCACGTTGACCGCATCGGGATCGTCAACAACTGAACGCACGAGATAGTCAAGAACCGATCGGGCATGGGCAACTGAAATCGTGTTGACGTCAAGATCGTCGTCGTCGCCGAATTCTTCGTCGTCGGTATCGAGCGCGTTATCGCTCACGAAGCCTCAGCTTCGACCGCAACATCGGCTTTGACTGCAGGAGTCGTGCCTTTGAATTCGTCCCACGCGCCAGAAATCTTCAGGAGTTTCTCAACCGTCTCGGTCGGCTGGGCTCCTTTGTTCAGCCATGCCACCGCCTTCGCATTATCGATCAGCACTACCGACGGCTCGCGGCGCGGTTCGTAAGTGCCAACGATCTCGATGAATCGACCATTGCGGGGCGAACGGGCATCGGCAGCTACGACACGATAAGTCGGTTGCTTTTTCTTACCCATTCGCATCAGGCGAAGCTTGACCACGGTTGTTCTTCTCTCTTCATACAAATTGGAACCGCCGGCTGGCGGTAATGACGGCTCTGACATCACAAAACTGAGCCGAGGCGGCCATCTATGGTGCGCACGGAAGTGCCGTCAGTTCAAACCGGACAAATCTGGCAGGCCTCGACCGGGTGGTCCAGCCATCCCCGGTGCACCCCCTGGGCCGGCAGCAGTTGGGTCCAAATTTGGCAGGCGCAGTGGTGCACGACCCTGGGTGACCCGGCCGCCACCCGAACTGGTTCCGCGCCCTTTTTTGCCCTTTCGGTTCTTTTTCATCTTCTTGGACCCCATGCCCCCCATGCGTTTCATCATCTTCGCCATCTCACGAAATTGTTTGATGAGTTGGGTTACTTCCTGGGCTGAAGTGCCCGAACCGTCGGCAATTCTGGTCCGTCGCGACGCATCGATGATCTCGGGAGTAGCCCGCTCTGCGCCAGTCATCGATCGAATAATCGCCTCGACCCGTCCGATCTGTTTGTCGTCGATCTCGATGTCACGGACCTCTTTGGGAATTCCCGGGAGCATCGACACCAAGCCGCTTAGTGGACCCATCTTTTTGATTTGCTGCATCTGGTCAAGGAAGTCGTCGAGGGTGAACTCACCTTCGAAAAGTTTGGCCGCGGCCGCTTCGGCTTCATCGGCTTCATAGACCTGCTCGGCCTTTTCGATGAGGGTGAGCATGTCGCCCATGCCGAGGATCCGACCGGCGAGTCGATCTGGATGGAAGAGATCGAAGTCCTCAATTTTCTCACCGGTCGAAACAAAAGCGATCGGTTTGCCAACTACTTCTTTCACCGACAACGCCGCACCACCGCGTGCATCGCCATCGAGTTTGGTCAAGATCACACCGTCAAGAGCGAGCGTCGCGTGGAACGCTTCAGCAACCGTGACGGCATCTTGACCAGTCATGGCATCGACAACCAAGAAGGTGTAATCGGGTTGCACTGCTTCGGACATTTTCCGAACTTCGTCCATCAGTTCGGCGTCAATGGCCAAACGCCCCGCGGTGTCGATGATGACGACATCTCGCCCTTTGCTGCGCGCTTCGGCCAAACCAGCAGCCGCGGCACTAACTGGATCAGTCGCTTCGCTAAAAACGGGGACGTCGATTTGTCGACCGAGCGTGCGGAGTTGTTCGACCGCCGCGGGTCGTTGAAGGTCGGCAGCAACGAGGAGCGGATTGCGACCCTGTGACTTGAACCACCGAGCCAGCTTGGCGGAGTTCGTCGTTTTACCCGAACCCTGCAGGCCTGCCATAAGCACCACAGTCGGTGGCTTTGATGCATAGGCGATTCGCATCGTCTCACCGCCGAGTGTCGCGGTGAGTTCCTCATTTACGATCTTGATGACTTGTTGCGCCGGACTGAGCGCTTTGCTTAGTTCCTCGCCAACACAGCGCTCTCTGATTCGCGCCACCAGGTTCTTGACAACCTGGAAGTTGACGTCAGCTTCAAGCAGCGCGAGACGAATTTCACGCAGCACTTCATCGACATCAGCATCGCTCAGCCGACCGCGACTGCGGAGCTTCGAAAAAATGCCGTCAAAGCGGTCAGAAAGAGTGTCGAACATGGATCTGTGAGGCTAGCGGATCCCGCACCTCAATCAGTCAGCGTCAACCACCGCGTTAGCAGTTTCATCTGTGACGGTCATCAAATTGTCGACGGCAACCACCCCTGGGACTGCAGCAGCCACTCGGGCCAACTCGTCACGAGAAGTCTCCTGCGGAGCCTCTCCGCTCAGGGTGACTCGGGCCTGATTTACCGAAACGCCAGGTTGTGGAAGGTGCCATGTGCGCGGAGCATGTTCAAGCTCAAAGGTGACACGATCGGCGATGTCGACGTCGTTCATCACGGTGCGACGTTGAACCATCTCTCGCACCCGTCCACGAAATTCCCGGCCTCGCATCGGGGCGAGTGCGAGACCCACCACGACTCCAATCACCAGTGCAGCGGTACCGCGAATTCCGAGGAGGTGTGACGTTCGCCGACCGGCGCGAACGGAAAGCCCCCCGGCCATTTGACCGGCGCGAAATGCCGATGTGAAGGTTCCAACAACGACCTTGATCGGCCACAGCACCATTCGAGCAAGCAGTATCACGAGAGGATTCCTTCTGCGTTCATGCAAAAAGCGCATCGACGAAGTCGAACGCGTCGAATGGGACGAGGTCATCGGCTGACTCACCGAGGCCGACCAGTTTCACCGGTATTCCAAGCTGAGATTGAATCGCCACCACGATGCCACCCTTGGCCGAACCATCGAGCTTGGTCAAGACGACGCCCGTCAACTCAACGGCATCGGTGAACTGCTGCGCTTGGATCAGACCGTTCTGTCCGGTTGTCGCGTCGAGCACCAAGAGGACTTCAGTGACGATGCCCGCACCTTTGTCAGCCACCCGTCGAACTTTGCGCAGTTCTTCCATCAAATTGACCTTGTTGTGAAGTCGGCCAGCGGTGTCAGCCAAAACGAGGTCCGCACCTTTCGCCGACGCCGATTCGATCGCGTCGTATATCACTGAGCTTGGATCGCCACCTTCTGCGCCTCGAACGAGATCAGCACCACACCGTTGCGCCCACATCCCGAGTTGCTCGGCAGCAGCAGCCCGAAAGGTGTCGCCGGCAGCCATCACAATCTTGTGCCCGTTCGCGGTCTCGCGCTTTCCAAGTTTGCCAATAGTGGTGGTCTTGCCAACTCCGTTGACACCAACGAAAAGCCAAATTGAGGGTTTCGTATCCGCGAAATGAAGGTCAAGGTCAAAGCCCGCAAGTCGCGCTTTCATTAAGTCCTTCAGCAACTCCAACAGGTCCGCGCTCGCTGTAACACCGCCTTCGTTGACTTGCGATCGCAACGTTTCGAGAAGTTCAGTTGTCGCGGCCATACCGACGTCGGCGCGAATCAACGCTTCTTCAAGTTCGTCCCACGTCTCAGCATCGATGGACTCGCGAGACAGAATCGAACCGAGGTACCCAGAAAAAAGCGTCCGAGCTTTTCCAAGCCGATTCCGAAACCCGGGTTCAACAGCCGGTTCAACAGCCGGTTCAACAGCCGGTTCAACGGCTTGCTCAATTGCTGACTCGGTCGCTGCAAGATCAGGTGGCTCTCCATCGGTGACCGTTGCAGTCGAAAGCGGTCCCTTTGCACCCCCCGGTGATTCGGGAGCCGGCTCGAGCAATGTTGCGTCGACCCTGCGGCGCGAGCGAACCAAAACCAATCCGGTACCGATAAGAGCACCAAGAAGGCCGAGGGCAATGAGAACGATTACAAAAGTCATGAGGGGACGAGCCTAGAACGTCTCCGCCGCAGATCAACCAGCCGAGCCGAGCGTGACGTCCACTTGCCCGTCCTGCTTGCCTCGCACCACATCCAACGTGATTTGATCGCCCGGTTTGTGACTGCCAATCGCCGAGCTGAGATCGGCGGGCGTAACAATGTCTGCGCCATCAATGCCCGTGATGAGATCGCCCGCTTGAATTCCCGCCTTGTCAGCCGCGCTACCTGAGACCACGTTCGCGACGTAAGCGCCGTCATCGCCGTTGGGCGAACTCTGGATGCTCACCCCAAGCGTGGCCCGGTCAGCCGGAGCGCTCTCGGTGAATTTTCCACTGGTGATCTCATCGGCGACCCGTTTAGCCGTCTCGATCGGAATCGCGAATCCAATGCCATTGTTCTCACCACTTTGGCTGTATATCTCAGCGTTGATGCCAATCACTTCGCCATTCCGATTGGCCAGCGCGCCGCCGGAATTACCGGGATTAATAGGCGCATCGGTTTGGATCATGTTCACCGACACATTCCGCTCATTTTCCACCGGCCGGTCGACCGCGCTCACCACGCCCGCCGTAACCGTGCTACTCAACCCGAACGGGCTTCCAATCGCGACTGCGATCGAACCGACCGCTGGTTGTCCTGCCGCGAGTTTGGCCGCGACCAACGTGTTGCTGGAATTATCAATCTTGACCACAGCGATGTCGCTCGATGGATCAGCTCCTTGGACTTCGCCTTGCAGTTTGCTGCCATCGGAAAGATTTACCTGAACCGATTTCGCGGTACCCACAACGTGTTGGTTGGTGACAATCAGCCCCGAACTGTCATAGATCACACCCGAACCAAGGCCTTGTTTTGTTTGAATTTGCACCACCGCCGGACCAAGTGCTTTGGCCACCGCGACCACGGGTTCGTCACCGGCGGCCTGAATCGTCGGCGTCGTAACCTGATTAGGTGAGTTCAGGTTTGACGCGTTGGTGCCCTTCGCGGCATTTTGCGATTCGGCATCATTGCGATCGACTAGTCCTCGTCCTACGAAACCCGCGGCGAGCAGCGCTATTGCTACCACCACCGCAATGATCGCTCCTCGGCCTCGATGCTTTCGAGGTGCGCCACCACGAGGTGAGTTTGACGGTGGCGGTGTGGGTGGAACCGACCCCATCGACCAGACAGGCGCTTCGTCGTGGCGTAGCGGCGGGCTCGTCGGTGCAGTCGGTGCCGTCGGTGCCGAAAATGCTGGTGGCACCGGCGGGGGGAACACCGACACTGGCGGTGTCAATCCGGGAGGTGTCGACGGGGGCTGAGAATCCCATGGTGTGGTCACGGTACGTCCTTCATCAGTGAGGTGGAACTGCCTGACGATGCGGCACGCTACGTGAACGCAGGTAAAGCGAAGCTAAGGCTCGCAGGAATGTTGGATTACTCGTCAACGATCGGTGGATTGATCGGAAGTCGCGTCGGCACCGGAGTTGGAGGCTCCACTGTTGCCGTCACTGACGCGGCAGGAATCCACAAGGCAAAGGTCGAGCCCACCCCCAACGCAGAGACCAACTTGACCTCTCCACCATGCGCTTCCGCGATTTGGCGCACAATGGCCAAACCAAGACCATTGCGGTGTTCGCTATCGCCTGCTGCTGACTCATCACGCCAGAACCGTTGGAACACCCGATCTTGATTTTCCGGCGCAATGCCTGGGCCTTGGTCGTCGACAGCAAGCCAAATCCATGGACCTTCACGACCGGCGCGCACGCTCACTCGTGATTCCGGGGGCGCAAGGCGCACCGCGTTCGCAACAAGATTCGCCACCGCTTGGCGCACCGCGTTTCGGTCACCGACCATCAACAATCCGGGTTCGGCGGCCCATTCCAACTGAAGTCCACGCGCCGAAGCGGGAGCCCGAAATTCATCGGCCGCTTCGTGCACGATCGAGAACGCGTCAACCGATTCTTGGATCAGCGTGGGTGTTTCATTACGAGCGAAAACCAACAACTCATCAACCAAGCGCGTCATGCGTTCTGTCGATCGTTCGACGACTTCACCGGTGTGACGAAGATCATCCACGGTCGCATCGGGATCGCCCAGGGTTACTTCGAGATTCGTTCGGATAACTGCCAGCGGATTCCGAAGCTCATGTGATGCGTCCTGAATGAATTCCCGCTGACTTGCGAATGCCGCCTCGAGGCGACCGAGCATTTCGTCAAACGTGTCAGCCAACTCATGAAGTTCATCATCGGGACCGTGCAGGTCAATCCGGCGGGACAAATCAGTGGCAGAAATATCGCGTGCGACTTTGGTGATGCGCCCAATAGGACGCAACAAGTAGCCGGCAATGAGCCAGCTCACCCCGAAACTCAGGACAAAAAACATCATCAGCACCACGACCGAATAACTGCGGAGTTTTTCGAGCGTTGCCTGGTTCACTGCGCGCTGGACACCCTCGATCTGTATGGGGGTAACCGTCCCCCCACCGCCGCGTCCGGGCTGAAACAAATTGGTCACGATTGGAGGCGGCGCGGTGTCTACCGCGTGCGCCAGCGCAAGGTAAATCACCCCGATCGCCACCGCTGCGAGCACGCACAACACCAACGAATAGGTCAAGGCAAGTCGTAGTCGAATGCTCACCGGCCCATCCTCATAGCGATCTCATAACGAGTCCTTCAGGCGATACCCGCGCCCCACAACCGTTTCGATCAACTGCGGCTCATCATCGACGGCGATCTTTCGGCGCAAGGTTCCCACGGTTACCCGAACCGTATTCGTGAACGGGTCGGCGAATTCATCCCAAACGTGTTCAAGCAAGATTTCCTGCGACATGACTTCGCCGGGGTGGCTCATGAAATAACGCAAAAGCGCAAATTCCTTCGCGGTCAGATCAAGAGTCCGCGTGCCGCGGCGCGCGGAATGTCGTGCCGTGTCGAGGGCAAGATCACCCACGACCAACAGGGCAGTTGTGGTGCCAGCATCGCGTCGCAGCAACGAACGAACGCGCGCCAATAATTCAGGGAAAGCAAAAGGCTTGACCAAATAGTCATCGGCGCCATCATCGAGCCCAGCGACACGGTCCTCAAGCGAGTCGCGAGCAGTCAGCATCAGCACTCGTGGCGGCGGACCCGCGAGTTGATCGGTCCGAATTCGGCGGCAAACCTCTCGCCCACCCATACCGGGCATCGTCAGGTCAAGACACACCAGGTCGTAATCATTGACCGTCAGTTTTTCCAATGCTTCGGCACCGTCAGCGGCCAAGTCGACGGCATACCCGTCGCGCCGGAGGCCCCGAGCGATTGCCTCGGCCAATTCGACCTCATCGTCGACAACCAGTACTCGCATGGCCGGAAACGTACCGCTCCCCGGCACCCCTGCGGGCGCAGGACGGCTGCCAATTTTGGATTTTGTCCATTCCTTTATGTTGGCCTTCACTCCGATGTGTTCTTCTTCACTCCATTACCCACCTCAGGAGTAGCAAAACATGACTGATTCATCTGCCGATCCAACTCATAACATGGCCGTCACTCGATCAGACTCGACCAATCCTTCCCCTCCGAATTCGGCCGCCCACCGAGTTCAACCGTCTCCAGCGCTGCTTGAACAAGCATTGTTCGAGGTCAAAAAGGTCATCGTTGGCCAGGATCGAGCAATTGAACGCCTCATGGTGTGTCTGCTCGCCGGCGGCCACGCGCTCCTCGAAGGCGTACCTGGTTTGGCAAAAACCCTCGCGGCCGAGACGCTGGCCACCGTGGTCGGGGGCCGTTATACCCGACTGCAGTTCACCCCCGATTTGCTCCCCGCCGACATCACCGGCACCCGCATCTATCGCGCGTCGACGGAAAAGTTCGACGTGGAACTTGGCCCGATCTTCGCCAACTTTGTCTTGGCCGACGAGATCAACCGGGCACCGGCCAAAGTGCAATCGGCTCTGTTGGAGGTCATGGCTGAACACCATGTGTCGATTGGCGGCACCAGTTTTGACGTACCCCAACCATTCATCGTCATGGCGACACAAAATCCCATCGAGAGTGAAGGTGTATACGCACTTCCCGAAGCGCAGCGAGACCGCTTCTTAATGAAAATCGTCATTGGGTATCCAAGCCCAGCCGAAGAGGTCGAAATCGTCCATCGCATGGGAGTCAACCCGCCCCAAGCCCAAGCGGTGCTCACGCTTGATGATTTGAAGGCACTGCAGACCATGGCTGATGAGGTGTACGTCGATCATGGTGTCGTCGAATATGCGGTGAGCTTGGTGCTCGCCACTCGCTCCCCAGGCAAATACAACTTGCCAGAACTCGAAGAACTCATTGCCTTCGGTGCGAGTCCAAGGGCCAGCCTCGGCTTAGTCGCGGCGGCACGATCACTCGCTCTGCTTCGAGGACGCACCTATGCGCTGCCGCAGGACGTCTATGACGTCGCTCCCGACGTCTTACGTCATCGGCTTGTCCTCAGTTACGAAGCACTGGCGCAAGGTCTGTCGGTCGATCAACTCTTGACTCGATTGCTCAGCACGGTTCCGGCTCCACGAGTTGCTCCATCACAAGACCCTGCAATGGTTGGATCCGGCACCACGTCGACGATGCCTGCGCCTCCCGCTCCACCAGCATCCATGGCACCGGCTCCGCCGCCACCAACCAACGCGGCGCCATTTGCGGCTCCGTCGGCCTGAGCCGGAAATGGCCGACCCCCACTCACCTACTCGTGCCCACGGGCGACGCGAAGGCAACGCTGCGCTGCGATTTTCGTCGCAGGTCGAGCGGCCGCCAAGCATCGCGACCGGTCCATCAGCCGAAGTGCTTCGCCGCCTCGAGTTGACCGTTACGCGTCGCCTTGACGGGATGCTCCAAGGCGACTACCGAGGTCTCGTTCCCGCTCACGGCAGCGAACCAGGCGAAACGCGTCCTTACGCCCCTGGCGACGACGTCCGTCGGATCGACTGGAACGTCACGGCCCGAACCCTCGAACCTCACGTTCGGGTATCGATTGCTGACCGCGAACTTGAAACATGGATGGTTGCTGATTTCTCAGCGAGCTTGGCATTCGGAACCGCCGACTGCGAAAAACGAGACCTCGCGCTCGCGGCGATGGCAGCGATCGGTTTCCTCACCCAACGGACCGGCAATCGAATCGGCGCGGTGGTACTCGAAGGCGAAAAGTCGATCACGATCCCTGCTCGCGGCGGACGGGTCAATCTCCAAGCGCTGCTTCATCGGTCCTTGGTCGCTGCCAAAGTCGATCATCCCGGTGCATCGGATCTCGAGGGCGCACTGCGTCGGTTAGCTAGCGCAACGCGACGGCGCGGCATGGTCGTGGTGATTTCGGACTTTCTCGCGACGGGCGAGTGGGATCGGGCGCTTCGTGGCCTCGCGGCACGACACGAAGTGTTAGCGGTCGAAGTTCGCGATCCACGAGAAATGGAATTACCAAATGTTGGGCTCATCGAACTCGTCGATCCTGAGACCGGATCGGTACGAGAAGTCCAAACTGCCAATGCAAAGACTCGTGACCGCTATCGAGATGCTGCTCAGGCTCAACGCGTCGATATCGCCCGGCGCATCCGCAGCGCGGGTGCTGATCATTTAGTACTTCGTACCGACCACGACTGGCTTTTGGACCTCGTGCGATTCGTCGCATGGCGTCGCGAACGCCTCGAATCCCTCACAAGGATCCCATCATGACTTTTCTTGCTCCCATCCGACTGTGGCTCTTGATAGGTGTCGGCGGACTCCTCGTGCTCTATGTGCTGGCGCAAATGAGGCGACGCAAGTACGCACTGCGATTCACCAACATGGCACTGCTCGATCAAGTCGCCCCGAATCGCCCCGGATGGCGCCGCCACCTCCCGGCCGCCGCCTTTTTGCTCGCAGTGGCTGCACTCGTCCTTGGATTCGCGGTGCCGGCGCGCGACACCCGCGTCCCAAAGGAGCGAGCCACCATCATGTTGGCGCTTGATACATCGCTGTCCATGGAAGCCACCGACGTAACACCAAGTCGAATCCAAGCCGCCCAATCAGCGGCAAAGGCATTCGTCGATCAACTGCCAGCGCGCATCAACCTGGGCCTCGTGACCTTTAACGGCAACGCAACCGTCGCTGTATCGCCGACCACCGATCGTGAGGCCGTCAAAACGGCGATCGATCGGGTCAAACTCGGTGAACGTACCGCGATTGGCGAAGCGATTTTTTCGAGCCTTGGCGCGTTGAGCCAGCTCCCCCCCGTCGAAGGCACCGATGTCCCCGCTCGGATCGTTTTGATGACTGACGGAACCACGACCGATGGACGCAGCAACGACCAAGCCGTCGCAGCCGCAAAAACTGCGCAAGTCCCGGTAACGACCATCGCGTTTGGAACCGACCATGGAACGATCAAATTGCCCCAAGAACCATTTCCGATTCCGGTTCCCGTCGACAAAGCGGCATTGAAGTCGATCTCCGCTGACACTGGCGGGCAGTTCTATGCCGCCGCCTCAGAGAGCCAGCTCAAACAGGTGTACGACAACATCGGGAGCTCAGTTGGCTTCGTCACCGAGTTGCGCGAAATCTCAGTTTGGTTCATCGCTGCCGCATTAGTTCTGCTGTTATTGACCGGAGCTTTAAGCCTCCTTTGGTTCCAACGCCTCCCATAACTGCTGTGCTGCATTACAACAGGGAGATGCCTTCTGGTGATCGGCCCAATTCTGACCCACCGAAACTTCGACTTGCCCTCACGCTGCCCGGCGCTGTGTCGCTCGGCAGTTACCACGGGGGGGCCCTCGCAGCCCTAGTCATCGCGGCGCAAAACTCCGGTGGCCAAATCGTGATCGACGCAATGGCTACTGCGTCGGCGGGATCGATCACCGGCGTGCTAGCAGCTCGGGCACTGCTCAATGGTTGCGACCCCGTTGCACTGATGACCAGTGCTTGGGTTGAAGCTGATTCCCTGCGGAACCTTCGCAGCTCGGACACCACCTCAGTACTTTCAGCCGAACCGTTGGTCCAACTCGCAGCCGACTTACTCGATGTCAATGGTTCAGTACCCGATGGGGGAACCGATACCCCTCGCCAAGCTGAACCCATCCACATCTCGATGGCGCTCGCGAGCCTCGGAGGCTTGAGCTATCAGATTCCAAGCATTGATCGTGACCTACCACCGTTCCAGGCTCTCACCCACCTTGACTGGTGGAGCGCGCGTTTTTCCGCCGATGGGGATGCTTCGCAGTTCCTCGCGGCGACGAAACCAGCCCTGGCATCGGCCGCCAATGCGTTGGGATTTCCGCCGATTCTCCTTGACCGATCGAGCGACCGTGAGACCTACATCGCGAATCACGTTCTCAACGTGCCTGCCGATGACTCCGCCTGGCAGGTTTGGTACACCGACGGCGGAACGCTCGATGATCAGCCGTTTGGACGAGCGATAGAGCTGGTCAATGTGGCTGAATCTGCCGGAGACATCCCAACTTTAGAAGGCGACGACGTTCGACTTTTCTTGTTGGTTGAACCCCAACCGGCGACTATCGAAGACACCAGTCGATGGTGGAATCCCGATCACCGCCCGGCTTGGACGTTCACGCTGTTCGACGTGTTCAACCTCAAGGGAAGTCAATCGATTTACGACGACCTGCGCAAGCTTGAAAAGACGAACTCACATGTTCGCTGGACCGCTGCCGCGTGCGAGACGATTACCAATGCGTTGCAACTCGCGTTGAGCGCATTGGGTGACCTCGATGCCGATCGTCGAAGTGAAGTCGAATCGGCCATCGCTGCCGCACTAGGTGAGTCGCTGACAACAATGGTTGCAGATCGACACCTGTTAGACACACAACGTGCCTCGGTAGCGACCGAACCCCAACCGCAACCACTCGAGCAGCGACCACCACCGAGCGATGATCTCGCGAAACTCCTGCATGACCTCGTTCACCGAGCGTCCGGACTCCAAGGCAAGCGCAGAGCACAAGTCGAGATGGTCTCACCACTACTCGATGGAGACTCGCCACCGATCGCCGATCGACTTGCAGGCGATTTTCTGTTTCATTTCGGGGGCTTTGTCGACGAGGACTTTCGAAAGCACGATTTCTTAGTCGGTTGGAACAACATGCGTACGTGGCTTGCACAACGCGCAAGCCAACATGGGTTCGAACCTGCTCTCGATGCAGTTGACAAGCGCCGACGTGCACTCGGCTGGCGCCTGAAGCCTGAGAATCCGTCCCTCGGGTCGCTACCGTTAGGCGACAAGTGGCAATTGACCCGAGCCGCAGCGCACGTCGGACGAGTCATCAGTCACGACATCATCGGATTGCTTGGCGATGACGAACCAGCGAGCGGCTAAACGGATGTCGCAGCGCGTAGGCGCAAAATCTAAGCAGTTGTACCTATCTTTTCGCTAACCACTCGCGAGGAACCACCCGGCTGCATCGTCACACCGTAAAGGCAGTCAGCTGCATCCATCGTGCGGCGCTGATGGCTCACAATGATGAGCTGGGCATCGTTACGGAACTCGGCGACAAGACCAAGAAAACGGTGGAGGTTCACGTCATCGAGTGCGGCCTCGACCTCGTCCATGACATAGAACGGCGACGGCCGACTCCGGAACACCGCGAAGAGAAACGCCAACGCCGTAAGGGAGCGCTCACCGCCGGATAGCAATGAAAGTTTACGCACGTTCTTGCCTGATGGTCGGGCCTCAACTTCAATGCCCGTATCGAGCAAGTTGTCCGGGTTTGTCAGGCGAAGTCGCCCTTTACCTCCAGGGAACAACGTATCGAACAGGTGCTCGAAATTGAGTGCAACATCCGCCCATGCCGAAGCAAATACGTTCACGATTTCATCATCAATTGCTTTGATGATCTTGCCGAGTTCGCGCCGTGACTCTTTCACGTCATCGAGTTGCTTCTGCAGAAACTCGTGACGTTCTTGCAACGCTTCAAACTCTTCGAGAGCGAGCGGATTGATTGGGCCCATGATGCGCAATTCGCGCTCGAGTTCCCGGACCCGACCTGGTGCCGTCACGCCGTCGATGAGCGGGGGACATTCGGCGGCAATTGCGGTGTCAGGCTCGCACTCAAGGTCCCGACGGAGTGCTTCAACTGCAGTTTCGATTCGCAGCTTCGTTTCCGCGTCGTCGATCTCAAGGCGCTGCTCCCGCTCGCGCAGTTCGCTCAGCTTGCGCTCAGCCTCGGCGCGCTGCTTGCGCGCTTTGTCGAGTTCGGCGGCGACTTCACGCGCCGCTTCGCTTTGACGACGTCGTCGCGCCCGCAAATCGGCAAGACCAGTCTCAATGATGGTCAATCGTTCGGTCACCAAGGCAATCAATCGATCGGTAGCGAGCTGACGAACGTCGAGTTCCACGCGGCGGCCTTCAGCTTCGGCGCGCTCTTGAGCGGCACCTTCCAGGCGCTGTTCGACTTCAGCGAGACGCCGTTCCAAGAACTCGTGGCGTTCGGCTACCCCCGCTCCGCGAACCTCGAGGTCGCTTCGAAGCGCTCCGACTTCAGCTGCTCGTGCCTCCAACGCAGCACGCGCTTCGCCCATGGCGCGGCCTCGTTCCGCGGTATCGAGTTCAGCTGCTTCAAGTGCCGGCAGTTCATTGTCTAGCTCGGCGATCCGTTCTTGTTCTCGGCCGACACGACTCGCAAGTTCGTCAAGATGAGTTTGCAGCGCGTCGGCTTCAGTGGCGGCATCGCGCCGATCATTTTCAACCCGTGTGAGACCGTCGGCCGCAGCCGCTAAGCGCCCATCGTTTACATCAAGTTCACGTGAAAGATCATGCTCAACTCGAGTTGCGCTTTCGAGCATCTGCCGGGCGGTGGTCAACGCCTCAAGTGCCTTCGCCAACGTCGCCGCTGACTGTTCTGATCGGGAACGAGCTTCTTCGAGCGCTGCGCCCGTTGCCCCTGATCCCGAAGCGCCCACTCGCCATCCACTCAGCCCGAAGCGATCGCCGCTTGGGGTCACGACCACAACATCAGGATGGGACAAAGCGGCGTCAACCGCTTCACCCCAGCCACCGCTCACGACGACCGCTGAGCCAACCAGCGCATCGAGCAATACGTCGACCCCCGGGCGGGTCGAACGGACATGTCCACGAACCGATTCGCCAATCGACGGCGGACTCGAAATCGTTCGTCCGCTGGTCAGCGCCAGGACCGCTCCAGAAATCGATTCAGCGTGCAACGCTTGCAATGCTCGGCGCGCCGCGTCGACGCCATCAACGACGACCGCGGCGAGCGCCTCTCCCGCCGCGGCTTCGAACGCTGATTCCCATCCAGCGTCGATGTCAACCAAGTCGAGCAACGTCCCCAGGACGCCGTCGATGTCGGCGAGCCGTTCAGCCCCGGCACGAGACCGTGCCTCGTCAAGGGCCAGGCTCAATGCGTCAACCCGCGCCAGCCATGAGTGATGCTGAGATTCAGCGGTGCGATGTCCCGCTTCTGCTTCGACGCGACCCGCATCGAGTTCAGAACGATGACGCTCGGCCTGATCGAGCGCTTCTACCAGCGGGAGTTCGGCTTGTTCGGCTGCACCAATCTCGACTCGTAGCCGATCTGCCTGTTCGGTCAGACGGCTCGATTTTTCGGTCAATACGTCGATGCGAGCTTGCATTCGAGCCTGTTCGCCTTCGCCGCGTTGCACGCCTTGACGCAGCGCTGCGAGCTCACCGCGCACCTCTGACGCACGGCCACTCGGAGCGGCGACACCATCGGCCCATTCCACTTCGTATCGTTGGCGAGCCTCAGCTAGCGCCAGTTCTGCTGCGACAAGATCGTCAGCCGCCGGACCCAACACAGCTTGTTCGGCCGCTGCCTCTTGCAACTCGCCCTGCAGACGAGCAGATTCGGCTTCAAGCGTCGCAATAACGCCCTGGTCGATGAAAGCCCCACGATCCCGATCGATCCCGCGACGGCGCTCGGCGAGCAACGAACCCAAACCCCGCGCCTTTTCGAATAACGATTCGAACTGCGCTAACGAATCGCCGAGATCATCTCCGCCCATCGCGGTCAGCGACGCCTCGGTCGCCATGACCGCGGTATCGAGCGAAGCGAGTTCGCGCTTCAGTTCACGATCGCTCGAAGTAAGTTCGATTCTGCGCTCCGCCGCGCCAGCCAAACGGGTCCGTAATGCTGCGAGCTCTCGGCCAGCAACAAAAATTCGCAACGCATGTAACTCGGCGGCGACCGCACCATGGCGACGCGCCGCGTCAGCTTGTCGTTCGAGCGGACGCAATTGCCGACGGACTTCACGAAGCAAGTCCTGCAGGCGAGTCAGATTGCCTTCCGTCGCTTCGAGGCGGCGCTCACTTTTCTCTTTGCGGCGACGGAACTTCAAAACACCAGCGGCTTCTTCAATGATCGCTCGGCGCTCTTCAGGTCGAGCGTTTAGTACCGCGTCGATCTGCCCTTGGCTGATGATCACATGCTGTTGGCGACCGACGCCGCTGTCGCTTAGAAGTTCTTGTATGTCGAGCAAGCGACAAGGCACTCCGTTGAGCGCATATTCGCTGTCACCATTACGAAACAACGTGCGAGTAATGGTGACTTCGGTAAATTCGATCGGCAGGATTCCCGATGTGTTGTCAATCGTGAGCGACACCTCAGCGCGGCCAAGCGCACTGCGTTTCGCCGTGCCGGCAAAAATGACGTCGTCCATCTTCTGGGACCGAACCGCGCTCGGTGCTTGGGCGCCAAGCACCCAACCAATGGCGTCGACGACGTTTGACTTGCCGCTGCCATTAGGGCCGACGACAACGGTTACGCCTGGCTCGAAGTCGAGCGACGTAGCGTCGGCGAACGACTTGAACCCCTTAAGGGTCAGGGTCTTGAGATACACACCTACTCCGCTGCGCTCTGGACACGCTGACCCTAGTAGCTAGCCAAGGGCCCTCGGTTCATATCGAATTGATGATCAGACTTGGCATATCTCGCAGAAATACGTCGATCGACTAGCGAACTTCGCTTTCGAAATAGTGGCGCGCCGGCACCGAACGCATGGCTGCTTTTCGCGGTCATAAACCTTGTGATGTTCTTGGTACTCGCCGGGCTTTCCGTTGAGATCGACATATTGCTCATCGGACAGCGTCGAACCGCCATATTTGATGGCGTCATGGAGTGTTTCGACCACGGATCGGTACAAGCGGCGCATCTCCTGCGTGGACAACGAGTCGCTCAGGCGGTCGTACCTCAACCCTGCCGCAAACAAGATTTCGTCGGCGTAGATGTTTCCGAGGCCCGCGATAATCGACTGATCAGTAAGGAACGCCTTCAACTTCATCTTGCGATCCATCAGTTCATGGCCAAACGATTGCCAGGAAATAGGCGTTTCAACCGGATCAAACCCCATTTCGGCAAGTTCGGGAAAATCTTCGGCAACAGTTTCAGGCGAAACGACGAACATTTCGCCAAACGTGCGCGGATCGACAAAACGCAGTTGACCGCCCTGGGTGAACGTGATGATGACGTGGGTATGTTTCGCCGTCGGTTCTTTGACCGCAGTCTTCAGGAGCTGCCCGCTCATCCGCAGGTGAATAACCAGCGTGTCGCCGCTATCGAGTCGAATCAGGAGATACTTTCCTTTTCGCTCGGCCGCGACGATCTTGACGCCGTCAAGCTTGGCAATAAATGCCTTTTTGGTCTGGCGGCGAACGGTCCGCGTGCCATGCACCTCGACACTCTTAATCTTCTTGCCGACCGCTTCACGCTCGACTTCGCGGCGGATGGTTTCGACTTCGGGCAATTCAGGCATGACGTTTCTCGCTCTCTTGGCTCACACCGGAGTCGGTGGGAGCGGTTCGGGCCGGAAGTGACCCCACACTGGCGCCCGAATCAAGGGGCGCTTGGTCAACGGCATCGGGGTGATCGTCCCCGATGTGGTGAAGATCGTTGCTTTCATTGACGCGAAGTCGACGCCATGCTTCGCTTGCGGCGGCCTGTTCAGCCAACTTCTTGCTCCTGCCCGCTCCCTCGCCTTGTATTTCGCCCGCGATGTGCACCACGGCGAAGAATCGGCGTTCGTGGTCGGGACCTTCAGCGGTGATGGTGTACTCGGGAAGTTGCTCAAATCGGTGGGCCACAAGTTCTTGAAGTTGCGTCTTGAAATCGAGCCCACCGGGGCCGTCAGCGGCGATATCAATTCGGTCGCCGAGAAGACGCAAGACGAGTTGTTGGGCCGCCGGCCACCCTTGGTCAAGAAACACTGCTCCGATGACGGCTTCCATCGCATCGGAAAGGATGGACAGTTTGGTCCGACCACCACTCGCATTTTCGCCCTTGCCGAGTCGTAATTGCTCACCAAGGCCTACCTCGCCTGCGACCTCAGCCATCGCAGCCGCATTGACTACCGAGGCGCGCACTGATGAAAGTTCACCTTCGGCGAGTTCGCCGAATCGGTCGAAAACATGGGCGGTAACCACCAACCCAAGGACGGCATCGCCGAGAAATTCCAGTCGCTCGTTAGATTCGTGACCCGCGTGTTCGGCGCACCACGACCGGTGAGTCACGGCGAGCGCGAGAAGGTCCGGATCGGTGAACGGGCAACCGATCCGATCAGCGAAACAGAGGAGCGTGTCGGTCGTCAGGGGATCAGCCCAGGCGGGCGACCACGTAGTCGACCGCGTCCCGTACCGTCTTGAGGTCTTCAAGGTCTTCGTCTTCGATACGGAAACCAACACTGCGTTCACTCAGTTCTTCCTCAATGGCTTCGACAAGCTCAATCAGCGCTAACGAATCGGCTTCGAGATCGTCGGCGAATGAATCGCCCTCGTGAATAGCGGACGGTTCGATTTCAAGGATGTCGGCCAGCCGGTCACGAACCAGGTCAACGATCTCCTGACGGTTGACTGGCCCGTTGTTGACATGGGTCTCTGCAGGCACGGGTTGGGATCTCCTTCGATACCGACGAATGATGCGTTGGGACGCGAACGGCGCAATGATAGCAGATTCGAGGCTTGCTCGCTCGTGAAGAAGGATAAAAGTGCAGCTCAACGGCACTTTTTGCGGCGCTCGGGCCAGTTTTCGTTGACCCGTTATGAGGCGGTCGTCGCGGCCCGTAAGTGATCGACCACTTCTCCCACGACGAGGTCCCGTGCGACTTGGATCGCATTGACCATCGCGGTCGCCGAGGACGAGCCGTGGCTAATGATGCAGACGCCGTCGACGCCGAGCAGCATGGCTCCGCCAACATTCTCAGGATCCAGCTGGGTATAGAGCGGCGCCAATGCCGGCATCAGAACCTTGGCGGCTTCCCTGGTGTCGTCGTCGGTATCGAACGCACCCAAGACACCGGCGATGAGTGCGCGCAGACTGCCTTCAAGGGTTTTGAGCGCAACATTGCCAGTGAATCCATCGGTTACGACGACGTCAGCCGCATCGCTCATGAGGTCGCGGCCTTCAACGTTTCCGACAAATATCGCACCGGTCGAACCGATCCACGCAGGATCAGCTAACAATTTGTGGGTCTCTTTTACGAGTGGATTGCCTTTGGTTGGCTCCTCACCAATCGAAAGCAATGCAACTCGGGGGTGGTCAATGCCAAACCGATCACGGGCATAGACCGCGCCCATTTGAGCAAATTGCACCAACCATTCAGCGTTGCATTCAGCATTCGCACCTGCGTCAAGCATGACGGTCGGCGTGCCCCCCAAGACCGGTATCGGTGTTGCGATCGCTGGTCGGCTCACTCCCTTGATGCGCCCCATTCGCAATAATGCGCTCGCCATCGTTGCTCCGGTGTTGCCCGCGCTGACCATCGCACATGCACGGCCATCTCGAACTGCTTCAGCCGCTCGAACAAGCGACGAATCCTTCATGCGGCGAACACTCGTGCCGGCATCGGCATCCATCGCAATTACTTCTGATGCTGCCAACACTTCGAGTTCGCCCGGGTCACCAATTTCGTCTGGCCGCCCCACCAACAAGATCGGCACACCCAACTCAACCGCGGCGCGCTTTGCACCCGCGACAATCTCAGACGGAGCATGATCGCCGCCCATTGCATCGACCGCTATCGGAAGCATGTTGGCCACAAATTTGACCCCGTGAAGTCGATCAGTCGACGTTGATGGCCTGGCGGCCGTGATACCAACCACAGTTACCGCACACGATGTGGGGAACCTTGGTGGCGCCACAATGCGGGCACGTGCTGCGCGGCGCGGTCGAGATCGTCCATGCCGAGGCACGCCGACTGCGACTCTTGGACTTCGAAGTCTTCTTCTTAGGTACAGCCATAATTCTCTATGCCTCTGGAAATCGTGCGAATCGGTGAGCGAAGCGGTCGGGCCCCAAGACAGGAGCTGCAAACAGGGCCGCAGGACGCGAACAGCAAAGCGTAGCGGGCGCGAGCCCGTAGGTCTAAGTGAGGGTGCCGATAACCCCAATCACCGCGGTCAGGATCGCTAACTTACGACGCCACACCGCCATTAGTCATCAAAATGCAAATCGCCGAGACCGGCCCATCGAGGATCAATTTCATGGTCCCCATCGGCAAGATCGTGGCCAGCGAGCTCGCCTGAACCAGTAGGGAAACTGTCTGGCGAAGGGCCACGACAATCGTCGCCGCACAGCGGAGCCAGTGGCAACGCGAGGACAACAGCATCTCGAACGAGCGGTTCGAGGTCGATCTGTTCACCTGTCAACGCGTAGGTTTCGCCTTCAGTTGGGTGCCGCTCGAACACTTCTGCGTGCACCTCTGCTTCAGCTTCGCCCGAAACCGGATCGAGACACCGACGGCACGCTCCTTGCCAAGGAACACCGACCATGCCGGTCGCCGTCAACGCCGAAGACAACGATTCAAGGATTACGTCCACGTGTATCGATGCACCGTCGGGCACCGCCGCGGTTGAAACGCTCAGCCCGTCAAGTACTACATCTGTTTCGAACCGCCGACGGCTTCCCGGGTGTCGAAGCAGCTCGGACACGCCCACCTGCAGCGGCCGAGCCGATGTCACGATGCCTCGTCAGGGTCGTAGAAGTCGTCGTACTCGTCGTAGGCCTCGAGCCGTTCATCGGGTTGAGCTGGCGCGTCGGGAGGCGGCGGGAGTCCAATTGTCTGATCGAGCGGATGGTCGCCATCGACGCCGGATGTGAGACTTGTTCCCTGAAGTTTCTGACGGCCTGATGACACCAGTTTCATGGTGCGATCGAGCACGATTTCAAAGCTGGCGAGCTTTTGATCACAGAAGTCCTCGACTTCGTGATGCAATCGCCGAGCTTCAGCCTCAGCCGTATCGACGATTTGATAGGCCCGAGATTCTGCGGCCTTCACCACCTCGGCCCGCTGAACCATTCGCTCGGCGCGGGTGCGTGCTTGATCGAGGATTTCCTCACCTTCATGCTGCACGCGAGCGAGATACTCGTCACGCTCTTTCAACAACCACCGAGCCGCACGAAGCTCCTCGGGTAAGCGAGTGAGGGCCTCGTCGATCAACGCGAGCACTTCGTCTTTAGAGATCATCGACGACGCCGACAGGGGTACAGGCCGTGCGCCATCAACGATGTCGTGCAACTGCAACAAAATCTCTTCGGTAGCAACCTCGTGATACGGCTGAGCTTCAGGAGTCATCGAGAGATCGGCGAGGTCATCAAATTCGTCAGAAAAATCAGTCACTTGGATACTTCTCCTGAAGGCGCTTGGCGACGGCCGGTGGGACGAACGACGAAACGTCGCCGCCGAATCGCGCAATTTCTCGAATCAACTTAGAAGCGAGAAAAGAATGATCAGACGCCGACGGGATAAACAAGGTGTACACGCCAGAGACGCCCTTGTTCATTTGCGCCATTTGTAATTCGGATTCGAAATCAGAAACGGCTCGAAGCCCTTTAACAATGAAATCAGCGCCAACCTCTTGGGCGAGGTCCACCACCAAACTCGAAAACATGGTGACTTCAACGTTGTCGAGGTGGGCCACGCTTTCGCGCAACATGGCGTCACGCTCATCAAGATTGAACAGCGGCTCGCCCTTTTGCGGGTTGCGCATGGCTGCGACAATCACACCGTCAAATAGGCGCGAGGCAGTTTCGATTATCTCAAGATGACCGTTGTGGATCGGGTCAAACGACCCCGGGTACAGCACGAGCGCCACAGTCACTCCAAGGGAGTCATCCCGGTCGGTCGACCGGCAGAAAGGTTCGAACCAAGGACAACCACGATGGTAGTCCCGTACTGTCGCTGTCTCATCACTTCCCAGTTCGGAGGCGCAACAATGGCGCGATCAGACTCGATGACTACCGCATCGGCCGGGAGTTTGGCTAACAGCAAATCCCAGTCATCGAAGGCATATGGCGGGTCGAGTAAGGCCAGACCCCACCGGTGCCCCGCCGTAATGGCTTGATCGATCACGCGCTCGGCAGTTACAGACTCAACCGTTGCCTGCGCGGTGAACCCTGTGGCCGACAAGTTGTGGTTGATCGCATCAATTGCGCGTCGATCGATGTCGACGAAGGTGGCATGTGCTGCTCCCCGAGAAAGTGCCTCGATTCCTAGTGCCCCGCTGCCAGCGAAAAGGTCGAGCACCGAGATTTGGTCGGGAAGTCCCATGCTGTAAAGCATGTTGAATAGCGATTCGCGAACTCGATCACCCGTTGGTCGAGTCACCTCACCTTCAGGTGCGATAAGTCGCCTTCCACGAGCTGAACCAGCAATGACGCGCACCGTTAAGCCATCCAACTGGTCCATGAGTTCGATCGAACCCATGGCGCGATTCGCGCCATGGTCCGTCGATTAACCGTAGGGATCGTTGTCATCATCTTCCAATACGATGTCCCAGCGATCGAGGCAGTCTTCGCACCGATAAGCGACGACATCATCTGGTTCCCAGCCTTCGTGCGGCTCATAGGAAAGTAAATGGCAAAGTCCGCCGCAGTCGACGCACACGATGTGCTTCGCGACTTGGAGGCCGCGCCCAGATTCCATGATGGCGAGGGTACTCACCAGCGAAGCCCAACCCGTGAACGCCCAGGGCGCCCTTCGTGCATCAAGGGCAAAACCACAGCGGCCCCCTCGCTCATCGCGGAAAGCGAGGGGGCCGCCGTTCCCTAGGGAGTCGCTTGGCCCGGGGGGAAGACCTGCGCGTCGACCATAGGGGCTGAAGTCATAATCACAGGAACCCTCGGTCATAGGTAGGGCCGAAAGTCCCACGCTCGAAACCGGTGAGTGCCTACGATTTCAGCAAGAAATCGGTGGCGTCTTGATCGCCAAGAAACAGGTCCACTTCTTCGGCAAGCAGCGGGTAGGCGCTAAGTCCTGGGTCAGCATCGATGAGTTCGAACGCCACGTCTCGAGCCCGCTCAACCCATTCGCGGTCACGACGCAACGAAGCCAGCTTGAGATCGTTTCGACCTTTTTGCCGCTCGCCCATGATCGTTCCCTCGCCGCGCAGGTCCAGATCGATTTCCGCAAGCTCAAAGCCGTCGGTCGTCCGCACCAAGGCTTCGATTCGCGCCTGACCATCTGAGGTCGTCGCATCACCTACCAACTCACAATAGGAATGAGCCGAGCCTCGCCCGACCCGACCGCGGAGCTGGTGCAGTTGCGCTATTCCAAACCGATCAGCATCCAAAATGACCATCACGGTGGCATTCGGCACATCGACGCCGACCTCAATGACCGTTGTCGCTACCAAAACATCGAGGCCGCCGGAACGGAACAACCCCATTGTCTTTTCTTTTTCCGCCGATCCGATGCGACCGTGAAGGAGCCCAATGCGCAGGCCCGCTAATTCGGTGGCTTGCAACTGTTCAAACGTTTCTTCGGCCGAACGCACTTCAAGTTTTTCGCTTTCATCGATGAGCGGACAGACGACAAAAGCTTGATAGCCGTCGCGTACTTGAGCCTGAACCAGCGCCCAAACATCAGCCTCCTCAGCTTCAGTTCGCGCCCAGGTCGTCACGATTGGGGTTCGTCCCGGCGGCAGCTCGTCGAGCACTGAAACATCGAGGTCGCCGTAGACAGTCATGGCTGCCGTTCGCGGGATCGGGGTCGCGGTCATCACCAACACATCCGGAACCGCTTCCCCCGCGCTTTTATCTCGAAGCGCGGCGCGTTGTTCGACACCAAACCGATGCTGTTCGTCAATCACAACGACACCGAGTGATCGAAATGCAATTCCTTCTTGAATCAGCGCATGGGTCCCGATGGCTAGGTCGATCTCCCCTGCGGCCAAACCGGCGACGATCCGACGTCGTTCAGCCGCCGTCGTTCGATTGGTCAACAGTTCAACCCGCAACTCTCGGTCCATCCCCGCGCCGCCAAACAGGCTTTCGGCGTTGGTGTCAGGAACGGTGAATCCCTCCAACAAATCGCGAACGCCACTGAAATGCTGTTCGGCTAAAACTTCCGTCGGTGCCATGAACGCGCCCTGGTGGCCACCTTGAACTGCCACCAACAACGCGCTCACGGCAACGATTGTTTTGCCCGAGCCAACATCACCTTGGAGCAGGCGGTGCATTGGATGCGGCGCCGAAAGATCGCTAGCTATCTCCAGGATCACGCGCTGCTGCGCCTTCGTCAATGGAAACGGGAGGCGTTGATGAAACCGGGACACAAGGTCGGTTTCGTCGGCATGGCCGACTGCGTGGCTGAGGCCAGGCGTTGTTCGTTCCAACTCGCGTTTTCGCTGCACCAACTTGAGTTGCACCCGCAGCAATTCGTCAAACACCAGTCGCCGCCGAGCATCCATCGCCGCGGCCATCGACTCGGGTTTGTGCACATCATTGAACGCTCGGGTTCGATCAGCTAATCCCCATCGTGCCAGCACGCCTTCGGGCACCGGATCGGCAAACTCGCCCGCTCGATCCAAAACCTCAACCAACCAACGGTCGATATCCCAACTCATCACGCCAGCTTTTTCTGACTGCGGATAGACCGACACAATTCGACCGGTCTTGTCTCCGACCAAATCGACTAACGGGTTCGTCATTTGTCGTCGCCCGTTGAAGAGTTCGACTTTGCCAAACAGCACCGTGGTCATGCCGCTTCGTAACTGACGTTCGCGAAACGGTTGATTAAAAAATGTTGCCCGAAGGAACCCAGAACCATCCGACAGGTCGACCGTGACCATTGTTTTATGACTCTTGGTTCGCCGCGATGTCACGGCTTTCACCGTGGCCAAGACCATCGCCTCTTCGCCAGGCGCAAGGTCGTCAATTCGTCGCTCATTCGTTCGATCGAGGTAGCGGCGCGGATAATAGGTAAGGAGATCCAATACCGTTTCGACGTCAAGTTTGGCGAGCGACGAAGCCCGTTTTTCGCCTACACCCTCAAGTTCGGTGACGAGGATCGCTGCAAGCTGTGCGAGTCGGCGGGCCATGGCCTTCCGGTTCTACCGACTACTCGATACCGAATAAGTATGGGTAAAGCGGTTGGCCACCATGGTGGACTTCGGCAGTAACGCCGGGTCGATGTTCTTGGAGCCAAACCGAAATATGTCGGGTAACGGCGTCGCTAGCGCCTTCGCCTTCAATGATGGTCACGATTTCGTGACTGTCATCGACTAGCCCATCGAGCAATTGCGTACATACGAGATCGACGCCACTTGCCAATGCGCGAATCCCGTCACCGCTAATGCCGAGATAGTCACCTTCTCGAATGGCACCGAGTTCGCAGGTCGAATCCCGAACGGCCCGGGTGACTTCTCCGGCAACAACTGCTTCGGCCGCTTCCGACATCGCTTGGGCGTTATCGACACCGGTTGATTCAGGGTCATAGGCCAGTAGAGACGCGAAACCCTCGGCCACCCCACGGGTGCGGACTACATGAACGACTTTGTCGGTTTGCGCATCGACCTGTTCGGCAACCGGAATGATGTTCTTATTGTTTGGCAAAATAATGACGTGATCTGCCGGTGCCGAGTTCACCGCCTCGAGCAACTGAGCCGTCGATGGATTCATAGTCTGGCCGCCGGTCACAATCCGTTGGACCCCGAGCGAGTGGAAAATCCGGCGGATCCCGTCGCCGGTTGCCACCGCAACGATTGCTGTTGCAACCGGATCAGAATTCTCGACCATGGCATTTTCGGTGCCGGCTTCGCGCACCCAGCGTTCCTCTTCGACTTGCTCGTGAAGATCAGTCACGCGGATCGTCCGAGGGCGGCCGGCATCAATCGCTGCCTCGATCGCAGCACCGATGTCATCGGTATGAATGTGACAGTTCCACAATCCGTCACCACCAACGACCACGATCGAATCACCAATGCCCGCCCAAACATCTTTGAATGCGGGAATCGTTGAATCATCAGCTTCAAGGAAATACATCACCTCGTAACGCAGGTCGGCCACGCCGCTTTCGCCATGCCCGTGCTCGCCGTGGGCATGGACGCGTCGAAGCTCAGCGGCAAGAACTGGGTCCACGATGCCATCATCGGCCGCAGGTTCAGGAAGCGCACGGCCATCGACGACATGTAATGCGGCAGCAATGAACAACAAGAATCCGGTTCCGCCCGCGTCGACCACTCCGGCCTCCGCTAGAACTGGAAGCAGTTCGGGCGTACGCGCCAACGAATCGATGCCGGCAACCTGAGCCGCTTCGAGCACGCCAAGAAGATTCGCTCCGCTTGCAGCCGAAGTCACTGCTCCCATAGATGACTCGCGGACCACGGTGAGGATGGTCCCTTCAACTGGTCGCATGACTGCGCCATAGGCAGATTCGGAGGCAGCCGCTAACGCTTCGGCGAAAGTCGGGCCATCGAGAACCGGGGCCGATCGAATCACGTCGCAAAAGCCGCGCAGGATTTGGGACAAGATCACACCCGAATTACCCCGAGCTCCCATCAACGATCCATGACTAATCGCTTTGCACGTTGCCACCATGTCGCGGTCAGCCGCCGACATCTCTGCCACAACCGACTCAAGCGTCAGTGCCATGTTGGTTCCGGTATCGCCATCAGGCACTGGATAGACGTTGAGGGTGTTGATTCCGACCCGATGAGTCGAAAGCGCGTCCGCGTAACGAGCAATCATCTTGCGCAGGTCTTCGGCGGTCAACTTGTCGATGGTCGGCATTGCGCTACGAGCATAGAGGGTCAGACCTCACCACGATGCCTGTTATCGCCTCGCAGTCCTGTCGGATTGTCGGCATCGGCATCATCCCGCTACAATCTGCGCCTGAGTTCCGTCCGTTCGAGGTTTGAGGTCGTTATGGCAGCGGTTTGCGATGTGTGTGGCAAGCATCCATCTTTCGGTATGGCCGTGAGCCACTCCCATCGGCGCACCAAACGTCGGTGGAATCCGAACATTCAGAGCATCCGCACGCTGGTCAATGGCTCGGCCAAACGCATCAATGCGTGCACGTCGTGCATAAAGGCCGGCAAGGTCACCAAAGCCGTCCACTAGGCGACTGGTCGGTTTCCCGTGCAAGGCGTCATCAAGTCCTACGACCCCGCAACAAAACAGGGTGTCGTCATCGACGACGTCGACCTCACCGAATATGACCTCACCTCGACTGCGCTTGAGGGTTCGATCTTCCGCATGGTCCGCCAAGGCCAGCGCGTCATTTTTGACTTGGACGAGTCGGGCCTAGCGACCCGATTGCGCACCGGAGCCGAAGTCGACATGGGCACGCCAGGGTTTCCGGCGGCCAATCCCGGCAACGTGCAACATCCACAGGGCTAAAACGATTCACCCGTTCACTGCTGCCCATTTTGTTCGCACCAATTGGGTCGATCGGAAGACAAAACCTCGGATGTGCAGTGCTCTCCACGGCGAGTAGGGTTTGCGTTTATCACCGTCGCCGGCTCGTCGCCGACGACATTCCCCCCAATATCACGACACTGTCGTCGGAGGTTTCATGGGCGCCAAGACCAGCAATTCCAAGCTGCTTAGCTGGGTAGACGAGTGGGCGGCTGTGCTGCAGCCAGATGCCATCGAATGGTGTGACGGATCAATCGAAGAATACGACCGGCTGTGCCAGTTGCTCATTGACGGTGGAACGTTTCGACGACTCAACGACGATCTACGCCCCAATAGTTTCCTCGCGCTGTCCGACCCAGGCGATGTCGCCCGGGTAGAAGACCGCACCTACATCTGCTCCGAACTCGAGGTCGATGCCGGAGCCACAAACAACTGGCGCAGCCCTACTGAAATGAAGGCTGAAATGCGCAGCCTCTATAGCGGATCGATGAAGGGCCGCACGATGTATGTCGTGCCGTTCAGCATGGGTCCGCTCGGTTCGCCAATTGCGCACATCGGTGTGCAACTCAGTGACTCCGCCTACGTCGCGGTGAACATGCGCACCATGACCCGCATGGGTCAAGGTGCGCTCGACGTGCTTGGAGACAGCGGCGAGTTCGTGCCATGTGTTCACTCGGTTGGTATGCCGCTCGAATCTGGTCAGGCCGATGTGCCGTGGCCATGCGATGCCGAAAACAAATACATCGTCCATTTCCCCGAGACCCGCGAGATCATGTCCTACGGCTCGGGCTACGGCGGAAACGCGCTCCTCGGAAAGAAGTGCTTCGCCCTCCGCATCGCATCCACCATGGCGCGAGACGACGGCTGGATGGCCGAGCACATGTTGATTCTCGGCATTACGTCTCCGGCAGGCGACAAAAAATATGTCGCCGCCGCGTTCCCATCAGCATGTGGCAAGACCAACATGGCAATGTTGATCCCGTCACTTCCGGGTTGGAAAGTAGAAACCATCGGCGACGACATCGCGTGGATGAAGTTTGGTGAAGACGGCCGTCTGTATGCCATCAACCCAGAAGCGGGCTTCTTTGGGGTCGCCCCGGGAACGTCCGACGGCACCAACTTCAATGCAATGCGGTCAATTGAGCGCGACTCGATCTTCACCAACTGTGCACTCACCGACGACGGTGATGTTTGGTGGGAAGACATGACCGATGAACCTCCAGCGCATCTCATCGACTGGCGTGGAAACGACTGGACCCCATCGTCAGAAACACCAGCAGCGCATCCCAATGCACGATTCACGGCACCAGCATCTGAATGTCCGTCGATTGCGCCCGAATGGCAAGACCCCAAAGGCGTCCCGATCTCGGCGATCCTTTTCGGCGGGCGACGCGCAACCAACGTGCCTCTGGTAACTGAATCACGCGATTGGCAACACGGCGTATTCCTCGGGTCGATCATGTCGTCAGAAAAAACCGCGGCTGCGGCCGGAACAGTTGGCGAACTTCGATTCGACCCGTTCGCCATGTTGCCGTTCTGTGGTTACAACATGGGCGACTATTTCAAGCATTGGCTCGAAATCGGTGCCGCAACCGACGCCGAAAAGCTACCCAAGCTTTTCTGGGTGAACTGGTTCCGCAAAGACGACGACGGCCGCTTTATGTGGCCGGGGTTCGGCGAGAACAGTCGCGTCCTCAAATGGGTATTCGATCGGGTCAACGGCGAGGGCGACGCTACGGAAACCGCTATTGGCCGCGTCCCAACCATCGATGCCATTGATCGAACCGGCTTGGCGCTTGACGATGCGACTATGGCCAAAGTGCTTGAGGTCGACCAAGAAGCATGGCGAGCCGAGATTCCTCAAATTTCTGGGCACTTTGATTTCATCGGACAACAGTTGCCGCCTGAGTTGCGAGATGAACTCAACGAACTCGAAAAGCGCCTCGCGAACTAAGTCAGCCGCACTCGGGGGACACCCGGAAGGAAAAACTTGGCTGTAGGTGCGTACATCCTTATTCAAACCGAGGTCGGCAAAGCTGCTCACGTGTCGACGGCGATTCGCTCTATCGACGGGATCGTAGCGGCCAACGATGTGACCGGCCCCTATGACGTCATCGCGCACGCTGAAGCTGCAACCATCGACGAACTCGGTCGACTAGTGGTTGGGCGAGTACAGATGCTCGAAGGAATTACTCGGACTCTGACTTGTCCGGTCGTCAACCTCTAGGTGTTGTTCATTGCTGAGCTGTCGACTCGAATGCGCGACTTGAGCGTTGACTTAGGTTTGTCCGACCAGCATTGCCCGGATCCCAAGACCCATTAGAAAGAGTCCCCCACCGCCGTATAGCAAATAGCGGTGCGCCTTCATCTGGTCTCGATAGGCATAAATGATGGCGACCGAAATGATCGCAACGAATCCATAGAACATGTGAAATTGCGGAGCTTTCACGTGCTGTCCAGCAACGAGTCCAACGCCCATTGCCACCTGCACGAAGATGGCGATTTCCACCACCACGATGAACCACCACAGAGCCCGAGTTCGCAGCCAGACCAACCAATGAGCCGCCAATGCCCAAAGTCCGGCCACGCCGTTGCCGACGATGACAAACCACGCGAACGATTCGTGAAGTTTTTGGAGCACAGCAAACGTTCCCTGCTCGGGGATCAAATAGCGAACTAAGAAGGCACTTGCACGTCTTCAGAAGCGACGCAGCTAACCCCGCAGCAACACTGCCATCAGGTAACTCAGACCGCAGACGCAGCTTCTTGCATCGCACGAGCCTCGGAATAGGCTTCGGCGGCTGCATCAACCAAGTCGCTGATTTCTTCTTCGTTGAACCCAGCGAGAGCTCGGAACTTACGGGCTAGGTGAATCGGGTTCTCTTCTTCTTCGCCGCGAAAACCGCCGAAGCTGAACAACTTGTCGACAGTGCGCTGAAAATCGAGAGCTGCTTTGCGACGCTCGGGATCTTCAGCGGTGATCTTGCGTAGCCAATCCGAACCCATCTTCACGTGGGTGACTTCGTCGGCAAGCATCCAGTCTTCGCAGAAGTACAAGACCGGGTCAGTGGTCGCATCGCCAAAATCACGCATGGTATTGAAAACGTCAATGGCAAGTCCTTCGAGCGCTCGATTGACTCCAGCGAGGCGCAACACTGCGTCGTCGTTACACGCGGCTTCAAACAGCAACGTTTGCTCGGCGAATTCGCCGATTTCGGTACCCATGTGCTCGGAAAGTTTTACTGAAATCTCGACGTGGCGAGCCTCGTCCCAACATTGACGAGCCATGTCAAGTTTCAACTCAAATGGAATCGCATCGCCTTCAGAACCAATTGGGAAATCCCAACAAGTGCGACCGGCACCTTCGAGGGCCTGAATCTCGCCGACGAAAATGCCGTGCATCAATCCGCGAGCAGCGTCGGATGCTTCGTAGCTTTCGGCGGTAAATCCACTCACGCGTTTTGCGTCGTCGAGGACCGTCGCGTTCCGGGGATCGAAAACCACATCTTCGATTCGCATCCGCTCAAACCGCTCGTCTCGAGCCAATTCAGTTGCGGGCATGTGACGCTTCATGCCGAGCTCCTCATGTTCGGTGGCCACATCCGCTAGCCGAGTGCACACGGGTGGGTTAACGGCCTATTGCTCAGCGTAGCGCTCAGGACCCCATCGGTCAGGATCACCAGCGTTGCCGGCAATCAAGCCAAACTGATTTGCTAGCCAACTGAAGGATTCGGCGCGCCCAGCACGACCTCGTATGACCATAATTCAGCTTGCATCGCGCCGGTTGGGCGAGTCGATGGCTCACCGCTAGCAGCCTCCCCATCGCTCGGAGGGCGATGTCCGTGAGCGAAGGCCGGTGAAGCCACCCACGCATCAAACGATGCTTGATCGCGCCAGCGGGTCACCACCAACCATGTTGTCCGCTCATCACCGGGCTTCAATAGTTCGAACCCCTCAAAGCCGTCGGTGCCATCGACAGCACCCGCGCGTGCGGCGAATCGCTGCGCAAGTTCGTCACCGGCCTCGAAATCGACGGTAATTGCGTTGATCTTGATAATGGTCATGACGTGATGGTGACCTGCTTGAACCTCGAATGCCAGTCCGCGGTCATCGGCTCAGCGGTTGTTCGACCCACAGGTCCCCAACCATCGCTACTGCGCGTTAGCTACTTGCGCCAACGGTTGAACTGGTGTCAACGCCCCGCACAACGTTGTCTCGGTGTTGGAGATACCAGGAGTAGGTAGACGCGATTCCATCCCGCAACGATGTCGATGCGGTCCATCCCAGTTCATTGAGTCTCGAAACATCGAGCACCTTGCGCGGTGTTCCATCTGGTTTCGACGGATCAAAAGTCAAAACCGCATCGGGATACACGATGTCGCGAACCATCTCAGCCAGTTCCTTAATCGATAGGTCATCGCCGGTACCGACATTGATGGGACCGCCCTGGTCATAGTTCCGCATCAAAAAAAGGCACGCATCGGCAAGATCGTCAACGTGCATAAATTCACGCATAGCCGATCCGGTTCCCCAGATTGGCACTGTTTTGTCGTCCGAGCGACGCGCATCGTCGAATCGACGAATCAAAGCTGGCAGCACGTGGCTTGACTCAAGATCGAAGTTGTCGTGCGGTCCGTACAGGTTGGTCGGCATCGCGGAAATGAAATCGCAGTCATACTGGGCGCGATACGAATCGCAAAGCTTGATCCCGGTGATCTTGGCCAGTGCATAGGCCTCGTTCGTTGGTTCAAGTTCCCCGGTTAAAAGCTGATCTTCGGTAATTGGCTGACGGGCCAAACGCGGATAGATGCAGGAACTGCCGAGATACAACAGCTTGCGAACCTCGAATTGATAACTCGCATGCACCACGGTGGCATGGATCATCATGTTGTCGTATAGAAATTCGGCTGGCCTGGTTGAGTTTGCCATGATGCCGCCCACCGTGCCCGCTACGAGATAGACGTACTCCGGTCGATTAGCTCGGAACCAATAATTCACCGCCGCTTGATCGCGCAGGTCAAGCTGATCGCGCCGAGCTGTAACGATGTTGGTGAAGCCTTCGGCTTCGAGTCGCCTCATGACAGCCGAACCAACCAGTCCGGCGTGACCCGCCACAAAAATTGTCGCATCCGAAGCGATCGAAATCGTCATTCACGTCTCCTGAGCAAGGGCCGGGCACATCTCCTGAGCAACGGCCGGGCACATCTCCAAACGCCTAGCGACCCGCTACCAGTCGCCAATCGTAGTCAAAACCAGTTTCACTTCGTCTCCAGACGAAAACGGCACGCTCACAGACCAGCTTGGGCCGCCAATACCGAGAGCTCGACTTCTGGTCGTGCTCCAGTGTGGCTGATGACTTCTGCTGCGGCGAGCGCTCCAAGTTGGGCACAATGCTCGAGATCGTGGCCTTGGCTCAGACCGTACAAAAAACCTGCCGCGTAGAGGTCCCCCGCCCCAGTTGTATCGACAACGGCGACCGGGCGCGCTGCTACGGCAATTCGCTGTCCGTCAGAAGTGATTACGACCGAACCTTTCTCACTGCGCGTCAGGCAGGCGATTTCACAATGACCAGCAACCTGTTCAGCCGCTTCATCAAACGTAGCGACCTGGTAGAGCGAACATATTTCATCCTCGTTAGCGAACAAAATGTCAACGCGTTGTTCCGCGAGTTGCAGAAAAGCTTCTCGATGGCGATCCACACAGAATGAATCAGACAAGGTGAACGCGACCTTGCCGCCGGCCTGACGTGCGATATCCATCGCTTTAACCAATGCTGCTTGCGCCTCGGGAAGGTCCCATAGGTACCCCTCACAAAAAACTACGTCGGCGCTCGCAACGAAATCGGCATCGATGTCATCCGGCGTGATCAGACTTGACGCACCCAGATAGGTGTTCATCGTTCGCTGCGCATCTTGGGTCATCAAGATCAGGCAACGAGCGGTCAGCGGGCCCGAAGTCGCGGCAGCAGTCTCGAACGACACACCAGCAGCGCGAATATCGTGGGCGAATACATCACCAAGTTCGTCATCGCGCACGCGACCGATAAACCCGGCCTTACCACCAAGCGAGGCGATTCCCGCCACTGTATTGGCCGCCGAACCCCCGGATATTTCAATCGCGGGGCCCATGTCGGCATAAAGCTGATTCGCTGAATCCTCGTCGATGAGCTGCATCGAACCCTTGACCATTCCGTGACGTTCGAGAAAGGCCTCATCGGCAGAAGTGAGTACGTCAACAATCGCGTTTCCAACTGCGACGACGTGGCGAGACTTTTCAGGCATAGCAGGCTCCGTTGCATAATTGGACGCGGACGATGTTGCTACCACAATGGTCACGCTTGCCTCACATCGTCGCCGAGTCCGTTGGGTCGGTACGCTCAAGGCACCTCAACCACCTTCGGGAGCTCCGCTGTGTCGTCTACAAATTCCACTCCCACCTTTGATGATCCAATCGCGCACCCCTATCGACTTGATCGAAACGCGACTCCAAGTCGCTACGAACTCGTCATCGAACCCGATCTGACCGCGTATACCTTCGCCGGTAGCTGCGCCACGACAATCGATGTTGCGACGACGTCAACAACAATCGTGCTCAACGCAATCGAACTCGACATCACCCGGGCATGGATCTCGTCAGAAGGCGAAGCGACCAATGCCGCGACGGCGATTGCTTTCGATGACGAAACCGAGCGCGTGACGCTGCATTTCGATGCACCTGTCGATGCAGGAACGTGGATTCTCCATACCGAATTCACTGGCATCGTCAATGATCAGCTGCATGGTTTTTACCGGAGTACATTCACCGACAGCAGCGGTTCCGAACAGGTCATTGCCACCACCCAATTCGAAGCAACTGATGCCCGACGAGCTTTCCCTTGCTGGGATGAACCCGACTTCAAAGCCGTGTTCAGCATCAGCTTGGTCGTCGATGCCGAACTCACTGCGGTGTCTAACGCGTTGGAAGTCAGCCGCGAACCGCGCGCAGATGGAAAACACCTCGTTCGATTCGCTGACACCATGATCATGTCGACCTACTTGGTTGCCTACATCGTCGGCCCACTCGAAATCACTGCCCCAGTCGATGTGGACGGCATTCCATTGCGGGTCGTCTACCCCCGAGGGAAGGGCCACCTGACTGCGTACGCGCTCGAAGTCGCCGCCTTCTGTTTGCGCTATTTCGCCGACTACTTCGGCGTGCCATATCCGGGCGACAAAGTTGACCTCGTCGGTGTCCCGGATTTCGCCTTTGGCGCAATGGAAAATCTCGGCTGCATTACGTTCCGCGAAGCATTGGTACTTGTCGATCCCGACGAGGTGACTCAAGCCGAATTGCAACGAGTAACCGATGTGATCGCCCACGAACTCGCCCACATGTGGTTCGGCGACTTGGTCACTATGAAGTGGTGGAACGGCATTTGGCTCAATGAAGCGTTCGCCACCTTCATGGAAATGATGGCCACCGACGCATTTAAACCCGAATGGGATCGTTGGTCCGACTTCGGTCTGTCACGCACGATGGCATTTGACACCGATGCGCTCGATGCAACACGGCCGATCGAATTCGATGTGGATTCTCCCGCAGAAGCCGAAGGCATGTTCGATGTACTCACCTACGAAAAAGGTGCTGCCGTTGTTCGAATGCTCGAGCAATACCTGGGCGCTAATCCGTTTCGCGAGGGCATTCGCCACTACATCGCTGCCCACAAATACAGCAACACCGAAACAACTGACCTGTGGGATGCCATCGAGAGCATCACCAAAGAACCCGTTCGAGCGATTATGGATAGCTGGATCTTTCAAGGTGGCTACCCACTGATCACCATCGATCTGGTCGACAATGGCGACACTGTTCGCTTCGGCCAAGAACGATTTGGCTATGCGGGCGACCTGGGTGAGGGTGACCCGAAAGCGATCAAGGCGCTGGACGAACAGACCTGGCAAGTGCCAGTCATATTCAGCCAATCAACTCGTGACATCGTGACATTCGAAAAGTTATTAGTCGGAGAAGCAGGGCTAGACATCGAATTGGTTGAGCCGGTCGATTGGGTTCTCGCCAATACCGAAGCCACCGGTTTTTTTCGGGTCGCCTACGCGCCAACACTTCGCGACGGACTTGTAGCGAAAGCACAAACTGACCTCTCACCGATCGAACGCTATTCACTAATCGACGACGCGTGGGCCTCAGTACTTGCTGACCGAATGACTTCGGTCGACATGCTTGCGATGATTGAATCATTTACCGACGAAACCGACCTGTCGGTATGGCAGCGAATCATCGGCATCATCGGCTCACTCGACCGGTTGGTTGACGGCCAGAGCCGTGAAGCATTCCAAAGTCGAGTTCACGCGCTGATCACCCCGACGCTCACGCGCCTCGGCCCACATCCGGTGGCTGATGAACGCGACCGTGATCGTGAACTACGCGGTGAACTCACCGAGGCGCTCGGCATCCTCGCCGCCGATGGCGATGCTCAAGCAGAAGCTCGCCGCATCGTCGAACTCGCGCATCGAAGCAATGATTCTGATGCCACAGATCAAGCAACTGACCCGATTGATCCCAGCATGTTGGCCGCATCGATTGCTATCACCGCCGAGACCGGCACCAGTGAGGATTTCGATCGCTTCGTCCGCCGCATGGAGCATGCATCGACACCACAAGAGGAGCTTCGCTATTTATATGCCCTCTGCAGATTCACCGAACCAGCGCTAATGACCCGCCTGCTCGACATGACAGTGACGGACAAAATCCGAACCCAAAATGCGCCTTACGTCATCGCCCGCGCAATGGGCAATCGGTTTCAAGGACCATTGGCTTGGCAATTCGTCTGTGACCATTGGCAACAAATCAATGACCGATTCCCCAGTAACAGCATCGTCCGTATGCTCGGTGGCGTGCGCAGTCTCTCCAACCCCGAGGTCGCTGCCGATGTGTATGCATTCTTCGAGAACCACGAGGTTCCTCAAGGTGACAAGCAACTCGCCCAACATCTCGAACGTCTCGAAGTGAACGTCGCGTTACGGGCCCGCGACGCAGCGTTGCTCGCTGAGCATGTAACCGACAATCACCACCACCGACTCCACCGCCATTGACCATCGTGGCGATGATCGTCGCCACCTACACTGCATCACGTGATCGTCTGGCCGGGTCAACCTTTCCCTCTCGGTGCCACCTACGACGGCAACGGGACCAACTTTTCAGTATTTTCCGAGGTCGCCCAGCACGTTGAACTGTGTTTATTCGACGACAACGGGATCGAAAGTCGACGACCGCTCCCCGAGATCACGGCATTTATCCACCACGGGTATCTCCCAGGCATTCAGCCTGGACAACGCTATGGCTTTCGCGTCTATGGCCCGTGGTCACCCGAAAATGGTTTGCGATCGAACCCGGCAAAGTTGCTGCTCGACCCCTACGCCAGAGCAGTCGAAGGCGAAGTCAATTGGGATAGTGACGCGGCATTCGACTTCCGAGCCAATGAGGGTCCTGAAGGCCAGCCCAACGAATTAGACAGCGCGGCGGCTATGCCAAAGTCAGTGGTCACCACACCATTTTTTGACTGGGGAGACGATCGGCCGCCCCGAACCCCTTGGCACGAAACCATCGTTTACGAAACACACGTGCGCGGTCTGACCATGCGCCACCCTGATGTCGCCGATGATCTCCGGGGGACCTACGCCGGCCTCGCCAGTGAACCGATCATTGAACATCTCGTTCGCCTTGGCATCACCGCGATAGAACTCATGCCGGTTCATCAGTTCATCCACGACAAACGATTGGCCGACCTCGGGTTACGCAACTACTGGGGCTACAACTCGATCGCTTATCTTGCCCCCCACAATGGTTATGCCGCCTTCGGCGAGCGCGGTCAACAAGTCTCGGAATTCAAACAGATGGTTAAGGCGCTGCACGCGGCAGGGATCGAAGTGATCCTTGACGTCGTGTATAACCACACCGCCGAAGGAAACGACCAAGGACCGGCGCTGTCACTCAAGGGCATTGATAATCCGGCTTACTACCGACTCGATCCGGACGATCCGCATCGTTATGTCGATTACACCGGGACTGGCAACAGCCTCAACATGCGGCACCCGCATGTCTTGCAGCTCATCATGGACAGCTTGCGCTATTGGATCAACGAGATGCACGTCGACGGTTTTCGCTTTGATTTAGCCGCCACCTTGGCTCGCGAACTTCATGATGTCGACAAGCTCTCGTCTTTTTTCGACCTGATCCAACAAGATCCTGTCGTCAGTCAAGTGAAACTCATCGCCGAGCCTTGGGACGTCGGTGAAGGTGGCTACCAAGTCGGGAATTTTCCCCCGTTATGGTCGGAGTGGAACGGACGCTATCGAGATGAAGTGCGCGACTTTTGGCGGGGCGCTGACCATACGGTGGCTGAGTTTGGTTATCGATTTACCGGAAGTTCTGACCTGTATGAGTCAACCGGACGCACCCCATCTGCGAGCATCAACTTCATTACCGCCCACGACGGGTTCACCCTTAACGACTTGGTGAGTTACGACGGTAAACACAATGAGGCAAACGGCGAAGATAATCAAGACGGCACCGACGACAACCGATCATGGAACGGCGGTGTTGAAGGCCCGACTGCCGACCCCATAATCGGGGCCTTACGACGCCGTCAACGCCGCAACCTGCTCACGACGCTGCTGTTATCTCAAGGTGTTCCCATGCTGCTTGGAGGCGATGAACTTGGACGAACGCAGAGCGGAAACAACAACGCGTATGCACTCGACAATGCAACGTCGTGGTACGACTGGGAAGCCGCCGATGACAATCTGATGGAATTCACTCGGCGGCTCACTGCCCTCCGACGCGCCCATCCAGTTTTTCGTCGACGGAAGTGGTTTCAGGGCCGACCGATCATGGGCGAACACGCCGATGACATCGAGTGGTTTACTCCCGAGGGGGCGACGATGACCGAGGCCGATTGGCAGGTCAGCTACGCCAGATCCATCGGAGTGTTCTTAAATGGCGATGCCATTCTCGCTCTGGGGACGCGCGGCCAGCGAGTGATCGATGACAGCTTTTTTGCCGCGTTCAACGCGTTTGAGGAATCGCTTGGATTCGTGTTACCAACCGGTCCGTATGCCGAGCATTGGCAGTTAGTTCTCGATACCGCTCATGACGATATCGACCTGGCATTTCCCGCCGAAGGTCAACATGTGGAGGCGGGGGAACAATTAGTGGTGCCTGGACGATCGGTAATGGTCTTGCGAGCCAGTGGACCCGCATAACCCTCACCGAACAGCAACCTGTGACCCATGTCGCAGGCAGAACGAACAGGGAACCCTCACCGTCGGCCTAGCCTCGCAAGGTCACTACGCCCGCAATGAGGAGTCACTTCGTGCTTGCTCGCCTCGCCAGAACGTCTTACCGACATCGACGAATGGTCCTTGTCGGTTGGCTCATCGCGCTGGTCGCGTTGACCATGTTGGCCAACAATGTCGGATCATCGTGGAGCCAAAGTTTTCACTTGGCGGGCACTGATTCGCAGGCTGCCACTGACCTGCTACAAAACCGCTTTCCATCGCAAGCCGGTAGCACCGCCGATGTGGTGTTTAAAGCTGATGCGGGCATCGCCGACCCGGCCGTCAAGCAGCAGCTTGAGGCACTCTTTACCCAAATTGAGTCGGTTCCGCAGGTCAGTGAGGTTGTAAGCCCCTACAGCGCAATCGGGCAGCGACAAATCAGTGCCGACGGCAGTATCGGATACGGCGAAGTCAAGTTCTCAGTCGACCGCCACAGCATCACTGCCGCGACAAAATCCGATCTCACCACTTTGATCAGTGCCGCGAACGAACCGGGCCTGCAGGTTGAAGGTGGTGGTGACACATTCACCAGTCGCAAACCACCGGGCAGCACCGAAGCAATCGGATTGATCGCCGCCATAGTGATTTTGCTCATCGCCTTTGGTTCCGTTCTCGCGATGGGCCTGCCCATCTTGACCGCGCTCTTCGGCATCGGTGTCGGATTTGCGGTTGTCACGCTGTTGTCGCACATGACCTCGGTCCCGGAATTTGCCACCCAGCTAGCCGCCATGATCGGCATTGGCGTGGGGATCGACTACGCGCTGTTCATTGTGACTCGCTATCGCCAAGGTCTACACGAAGGCCTTGACCCCGAACTCGCAGTAGTCACCGCGCTCGATACCGCTGGTCGCGCCGTGCTGTTCGCCGGAACCACTGTCGTGATCTCGCTGCTGGGCATGTTGTTGATCGGCATCGGATTTGTTGGCGGACTCGGCGTCGGTGCCGCCTCGGTTGTTGCCGTCACCATGATTGCGTCAATCACGTTGCTGCCCGCACTGCTGGGATTTGTTGGACGCAACATAGATACGCTCAAACTCCCTGGCACCGGCAAGACCCGCGACCCTCGCACCACCGCTGGTTATCGCTGGAGCCATTTTCTTCAGCGTCATCCGTGGCCATTTGCCGCATTGGGCTTGCTCTTGCTCCTGGGACTGGCAATGCCAGTGGTTTCGATCCGGCTGGGATCGTCCGATGAAAGCAACACGCCAACCACCGAAACAACCCGACGCGCCTATGACCTCAAGGCCACCGGATTTGGCGCTGGTGCAAGTGGCCCGCTGCTGCTTGCCGCCGAGTTGAACAGCGCGACCGACTTGTCAGTGCTCCAAAATTTGGTCGCTACGTTGAAAGCGACGCCAGGTGTTGCTTTTGTCTCGCCTCCCCGACCGAACCCCGAAGGCAATGCCGCAATTATTCAGGTGATACCCACTACGTCGTCCCAGGATGAAGCGACGGTTGAACTGATCGACACCATCCGCCATGTCGTAATTCCTCAAGCGACCGTCGGCACAGACGTCGCAGTTCACGTCGGCGGCATTACCGCCGCGTTTGACGACGTTGCGACCAAATTGCAAAGCCGCTTGCCATTGTTCATCGGCGTCGTGCTCGGCCTGAGCTTCTTGCTCATGCTGGTGGTCTTTCGATCAATCGTCGTACCGATCAAAGCGGTCATTATGAATCTGCTATCGATCGGCGCCGCCTATGGATTGTTGGTTGCGGTCTTCCAGTGGGGTTGGGGCAAAGACCTAATAGGGGTCGGAAAAGCCGGCCCGATCGAGAGCTTCCTTCCCATGATGCTTTTTGCCATCTTGTTTGGCTTGTCAATGGACTACGAAGTATTCCTACTGAGCCGGATGAAAGAAGAGTACGACCGCAACGGTCATGACAACCGCGAAGCGGTCGCTGATGGTCTTGCTTCAACCGCTCGAGTCATCACCGCTGCCGCCGCAATCATGGTTTGCGTATTCGGCAGCTTCGTGTTTGGCGATCAGCGGGTCGTCAAAGAGTTTGGCCTCGGATTGGCATTCGCGGTCCTCATCGATGCCACCATCGTCCGCATGATCTTGGTGCCAGCGACGATGGAGCTGTTGGGAAATGCGAACTGGTGGTTCCCGAAGTGGTTGGGATGGCTTCCGAAAATTCACATCGAAGGCAAAGACGTACTTGGTGGTGTCGAAACCATTGGCGAACCCGATCCGGAACGAATCGTCGTAGGCGCAAACAGTTGACACGGGCGATCAGCCAACCTGTTGCCGACGCGCAGATGACGCGATCGCGCTGCAAGTAGTCTCAACGAGTGCCTGAAACTGCCAAAACGCCTGTCTCGGCACGTTCTCGCCAAGCCGTCATCTTGGTGTGCTTCGCGGTGCTCATCGGGATTCGATTGTGCGGCGCAGCTTGGTTATTGCAGGCCCACACCGAGCACGACAACAACATTCTCGGCGGTGATGCCCGCCGGTATGACGAGATCAGCGCGGGCAGTGGAACCGCGTACCGAGATTTTCCGCTCGAGTATCCACCGGTTACCTATGCGTTGATTAAAGCCACTCACGGTCATGACCGAGCAACGACCCTCGACCTGCTGATTTGCTCACAACTCGTGACAGACCTCGCCATTGTCGGGGTACTGGCGTGGGCTTGGAATCGTCGGACCGCAATGGCATACCTCATCTTGAGCGCGCCAATGATCGCGTTCCCATTTCTCTATGTTCGCATCGACCTGCTGTCAGTATTTCTCGCGACTCTTGGGCTCGCGCTTGTTCGCAAAGGTTTGCAAAGGTCCGGCGGCGTCACGCTTGCGTTCGCCATTTACGCCAAGGTGTGGCCGATCATCTTGTTGCCGATTTTGCTGATCGAACGAAAGACAAAGGCAACCGTTGCTTGGGCAATCTCGCTCGCCGCCTGCGGCATTGCTTGGGTCGCGTGGGCTGGCGTTACCGGACCCGACCAAGTGCTCACCTTTCGCGGGTCAAAAGGCTGGCAGATCGAATCAATGATTGGTTTGATCTACCACTGGTCAAACCCGGCAGGCTCACATGTCGAAGGTGGCGCATGGCGCACTGCCGCCGCAGCACCTACCGCTGCGCGAATGATGCTGACCGTACTCAGCGGATTGGTTTTTTTAGCTGCGTGGTTCCTTGCGTGGCAGCGCCGACGCAGTGGTAGCCATGAATCGGTTGTGTACGGCCTAGCCCCCCTCATCAGCATTCTCGGACTCTTGATTTTCGCGCCGATTCTCTCGCCGCAATATCTCTTGTGGATTCTGCCGTTCGCGGCGATTGTCGCAGCGCGACGGAATTGGTTCATGGCCGGACTCACCTTGGCGGTCACTTGGCTCACGACCATCGTGTTCGCCACGATCCAAACGCAAACGAAAGGCGACTTCTGGTCACTCGTGCCTGTCGCCGTGCGCAACGCGCTCCTCATCGTGATGTTGATCGTCGGCTTTGTGCAACTCGCTCGGCCATATGACACGAACGAATCGAGTGACAACGGATTAGACCAAGCCCATTCTGAACGGGTTACAACCACCCCTTCTTCTTAAACCATCGATAAAGGCCGAAGGTCACTACAAACATCCAACCAAGTGCAATGAAATAGCCGTAATGCCAGTGCAGCTCAGGCATGTAATCGAAGTTCATGCCGTACACACCGGTTACGAGCGCAGCGCCAAACAGAATCGCACCCCATGACGTCATCTTCTTCATGATTTCGTTCATGTGATTATTCACCACTGCTAAATGGGCATCAACCGCGTTGCCGAGCAACTCCCGCTGGGTCTCAAGTGTGTCAATAACGCGCAAAATATGATCTAAAACATCTTGGTAATAGCGCTGCGACTCCAAGCCGATTGAGGGAACTTCCTGGCGCAGAATGACCTGAAGCACATCGCGCAATGGCACAACTTTGCGGCGAAACAACAGCAGCTCTCGACGTTGTGCGAGCAAATCTTGCTGCAATTTTGACTCGTCTGAGCTCTCGGTTACAAAGATCCGGCTTTCGATCTGTTCGAGCTGGTCTTCAGTTCGATCAAGCGCATTGAAATAGGTGTCCACTACCGCGTCGAGGATCGTGTACAACAAAAAACCGACATCGGCTTTTCCACCACGGGTGCGTTCAAACCGACTTTCAACGATCGAAAAATCAAGGCATGGGTCACCATTGAAGCTGCGTCGGACCGTAATGAGCCATCCGTCAGCGACGAACATGTTGAGTTCGGATAGCTGCCTTGGATCACCGTTACTTGCATAGGCAACGACAAACGCGTGGCTGTCGTATCGTTCGATCTTCGGTCGCTGCCCGGGATGCCGAAGGTCTTCCATTGCTAATGGATGCAGCGAAAACTCACTTTGGATCCGGGCTAATTCGGCTTCGGTTGGATCCAAACTATCGACCCATACCAAGGTCTTTTCACGCCCGAGAGACTCCGAAATGTTGTCTTGGTCGTCTATCACTTTCGTCGCAACACCGTCTTCGAATACGACCGTTCTCATCACGGTGCATTCTTAGCCGATTCGCCTCACTATCGCCGGTGTTACGAAATTCCGAGCAAGATAATTGCCAATATCAAACACAGCGCCCCGACGAGGTCCATCGACGAGGTGAGCAATGGGACCCCGTAATTGTCAGGATCAAGCCCGAGTCGATAGGTGACAATGCTCCCGTAATAGGCGACGAACAGCGCGACAATCGTCGCCAGAAACCCGCCTATCAACGAGATCGCAATCATCGTCAACACCCCAGGGCTCGCCAAGCCGAACATGGCGGCGGCGATTTGGGACGAGATCGCAACCAGCACAAACACCGGGATTGCAAGCATCGCGACGATGGCGAAATCGTCGCGGGCCGCACGAGCCGGCCGGGCCGTGGGTTCGATTATTCCTAAGTGGAGTTTGCTGGCGAGGCGACTCGATAAGACACTTCCAAGTGCTCCAGTGTCTTCAAGAAATGGCGGAACCAAGACCAGCAATGCCGGGAATGTCAAAAATGATTGAAGGCGATGCTCAATGGTGAGCCCAGCCACAAGATCAACCACGCCAGCAACCAACAGAACTGGCACCGATTCTCGCAAGATGCGCGTCACGATCCGAAGGTGCAAGTGCAACGCCCAGACGAGCGAACCCACAGCTAGGCCAGCAGCTAGGACAGCAATCGTTACCGTCACTCCTTTGATGCCGACCAAGTAGGTCGCAAGGAATAGCGATGGCAGCGTCACCATGTCACCTGCCGCAGTCACCAGTGGGGCGGCAACATTGTCCATATCCCATCCGCGGCGCACCGACAGCGAGGCCACCACCAACGTCAGCACTAACACCACCACTGAGCTGAGTACGCCGCCAAGAATCGAGATGACGAGAAAATCGGCCAACGAGATCGTCGCCGACACGCCGAAAATCCCGGCGACAGCTTTTGCGAGAACCGCAAGGGCAGCCGAAATAAACAAAGTCAGCGCGATTGCCGCAACAACGTTTTGTCCGACCACCGTGTCGCGTCGGCGCGACAGTCGAAAGGTTCCGGTATGAATCGACGTACCCAATCGGCTGCCCATCGCGCCGAAGATATTGCCCCGCATCCCGATCGCAGCGGGCACCAGCACGAGCAACCCAGGCAGCGCCTCGAGCGTGTTAGTTATTGCACCAAGGGTCAGACCTGCAAGCAGGTCACCGCCCGAGGAAACTAACAGCGCAGCTAGCGCCTGCCGCAACCCGGACGCGTCTGAGCCCACTGCGGCGCGTACACGCGCAACAAAAGCGCGAAATGGCCGGGAGAGCATTAGTACTCGGAGGGTCCGAAGGCGGGCGGGACATACAAGAGGTCATGCTAGAGCCACCCATACCCACAGGCCAATGATGCCGCCGAAAACCCAACGGCCGCTGGGTTCAGATTGCTACGGGTTCGACCGATCCGACGGCGATCGGATCAGCGCCATCCGGTGCAAATTCTCGGCTGGCAGTCAATTGCGCGGCTAGCCACTGAGCGATCCAACACGCTCCGACGATGATCCCAACGACAACCATGGTCAGCACATGTTGATAGGCATTTAATGATCGAACCGGGGAAATCGACGTCGGGAACACCACCGCGCTCGATGCGACGATAAGGACGACATAACTCGGTCGCCACCGGCCCATTCCATTGGCCGCGACGAGCGCAAAGCCGGCAGCGAGGTACCACGGCCACACCACAGGGCTGAGCAGAACAACGGCAATCATGCTCAGGCCTAACGCTCGCGCAATACCGATTCGGGGACTTGCTAAAAGGAGCGCCAGGCACAGCACACCGGCAAGTGCGATTCCCAGCAATCGAAATGCTGCGACAGTGACGCTCGAGTCGACCGAAAGGCCCACTGCTTGGAGCACGTTGGCACTTAAGAAACCGAGTTTGGTTGATACCGAAAAAGTTGAATACACGCTTCCGGTGCTCTTCAACGCAGCGATCCATCCGACGCTGATGCCCACGAGGAGAGATAACGCCGAAAGCGCGACGACAGTCACCCCTGAAACGAGGGCCGTGGCGCGCACGCGCTGCCAAAATGAAGTCGCGGGATCATCAGTCCAGTTCCAGGCCAAAAAGACGAGTCCGGCCGCGGCGGGAACCTTCGCACCAGTGGCAAGAATGACCAGCGCTATGCCCACATATTTTCGCTGCCGCAAAAACAGAGCAACGCCGACGGTCAACAGGCCCATCATCAGCGCGTCGTTATGGCTGCCGCCGATGAGGTGCAACAACACCAGAGGGCTCGCAATACCCACTGCGACTGCGACCGCAGCAGGTTGCCTACATGATTTAGCAATCGCGGCAACCCCAATGGCGCTCAGGATGACTCCAAGCATTGCGAGCACACGGAAACCCCAAATAGCGGCGGCCGGATCGTGCCCCGTGAGCTCAACGACAACTTTCCCCGCTTCAACCGCCACCGGACCATAAGGAGCGGGAGCATCGCGCCAGATCGGGTCAACTTCACGAACCCATTGTCCCCGCTTCAAGCTGTAGGGCCCTTGCGAGGTGGGATCCAAACCTCGGCTTGCCATCTCGCCTTGCGATGCATAACTAAAACTGTCATGGCTTAACAATGGCGGGGCCAGCAACACCGGGATACACCACAATGCGCCAATAACGACAACCGCAATAAGGCGACTTTTCGGCGTTATCGGTGCACGTTCAGCTCGACCGATCAAGCCGATCCACCCCAACCCCAACAACACCAATCCGACTAAGAAATTGGCGAGTGCTTGCGATGATGTACCTGGATGTGGGATGCCCGGCACCGTGAGTCGCCAAGACGGCGCGGCCAAATACCAATCCGGTGCCGATGCGGCGATCAGCAGCGCCCCGATAAACCCGGTGCACGCTGAAAGTATGAAGCGACCATAACGGGCGCTAAACGTAGGACGGTCAGCGCCAGGAACTGGGGAATACGGCGTGACCTCTTCACCTGGTTCCGGACCAAGCAAGTACGCGCGAGCGCGGGCCCGAAGCGGAAGTTCGACGACCGGGACCGGGGTATCGATCGGTGTGGCCAGCGGTGACTGAACAGCGGCTATGTCGCTCGTACCGAGGTCGTTTGATTGGGTAGACACCGCCGCTCCTTTCTGCCAATGGCCGCGCTCTTTCCGGGGACCAGCGCGCCAGCCGTCATACGCTATCGCGGATTGCCCACAACTCGCAGTGAAGGTGGCGGCTTACGGCCGCAATCGTCACCGCCTCAGCGAAGAAAATCGCTGCTCAAGAAGCTTCAGGGGCGAAAAAAGTCACACCTAGCGGCGCGAGCACCAACGGGAGGGCAAACGGGCGGCCGTGGGTACCTGGCTCGACGGCATCGACAGCTCCGTAGTTTCCCCATCCACTCCCCCCGTAAACTTCGGCATCGCTATTGGCCAACTCAATCCATCGACCACCCGCTGGAACCCCGATGAGGTAATTCTCCCGAGGAACGGGGGTGAGATTGCAAACAATCAGCACGCTGCGCGCCTCGGATGTGACTGGGTCGCCGGAGCCATCTCGTTTTGGATGGCGCAGAAACGCCAAGATGCTCGCATCAGCATCCGACGCGTCGACCCATTCGAAGCCGTCAGCATCGAAGTCGACCTCATGGAGTGCCGCTTCAGTTCGGTGCAACCGATTCATGGTGGTCACCCATTGATGCACGCCCGCATGCCCACTCGATTCCAGAAGATGCCAGGGCAATGCTGCATCGTGATTCCACTCGACGTCAGCAGCAATGTCATCACCCATGAACAACAGCTTTTTGCCCGGAAGCGCGAACTGATAACCAAACAATGCTCGCAGATTGGCGAACTTCTGCCATGAATCACCCGGCATTTTCGCGAGGAGTGAACCTTTTCCGTGCACGACCTCATCATGAGACAGTGGAAGCATGAAATTTTCGGAAAACGCGTAGACCATTCGGAAGGTCAACTGGTCTTGGGAGAAACGACGATGGATCGGTTCGTGGGCGAAATAGTCGAGCGTGTCGTGCATCCACCCCATGTCCCATTTCAATCCAAAGCCAAGTCCTCCCATGTCAGTGGGTCGAGACACCATTGGCCACGATGTTGACTCCTCAGCGAACGTTTGCACGTCAGGAAAATCGGCATAGATCGTCTCATTCAGCTTTCGCAAGAACTGCAATGCGCCAAGGTTTTCATTGCCGCCGTGGACATTCGGAATCCACTCGCCTTCGCCGCGGGAATAATCCAAATACAACATCGATGCCACCGCATCCACCCGAATGCCGTCGACGTGATAGCGATCAAGCCAGCAATGCGCGCTCGAGAGCAAGAAACTACAGACCTCGTAACGGTCGTAGTTGAAGATCAACGTTTTCCAGTCAGGGTGAAAACCCATGCGGGGATCGGCATGCTCAAACAAGTGGGTGCCGTCGAACAACCCAAGGCCATGTTCATCACTTGGGAAATGAGACGGGACCCAGTCAAGGATGACGCCGATGCCGTTTTGGTGCAGGACATCAACCAATTCCATGAAATCTTGTGGCGTGCCGAAACGCGATGTCGGCGCGAAATAGCCCGTTGTTTGATAGCCCCAGGATCCATAGAACGGATGCTCAGTGATCGGCATTAATTCGACGTGGGTGTATCCAGTTTCGTTGACATAGCGCGCCAACGGTTCGGCGAGTTCGCGGAACGTGAGCGAACGATTGTCATCGTCGACATGACGCCATGAACCCACGTGCAGTTCATAAACCGACATCGGAGCATCGAGCGCGTTTCTCTTGGGTCGGGTCGCCATCCACTCCTCGTCATGCCAAACACGAGCCGTGTCCCAGACCACCGACGCGGTGCGCGGCGCGACTTCCGACCACGCGGCGAATGGATCCGCTTTGTCGACCGTGAAGGCGCCCGAATCGGAAACAATGTGAAACTTGTAACGAGCTCCCGGCAGCACTTCAGGCACGAATTGCTGCCAAATGCCCGAGGAATGCTGCGGGACAAGCGGGTGGCTAGTCACATTCCAGTCGTTGAAATCTCCCACGACCGAAACCTGTTCAGCATTCGGAGCCCAAACTCCAAAGACGACACCATCGGGGACCAACTGCGCGCCGAGGCGCTCATAGAGCCGGGTGTGGGCACCCTCATTGAACAGCCAAACATCGTCAGAACTTACAAATCTCGATGGGACGTGTGCATGCGATGTAGTCGCAAGTTTCGGCGGTTTGGCGTTCACGTGCGATGCAGACTGACTGACGTTCGCTCGGGGCCGCCGGCGCCAGCGAAAGTTCATTGCGGCTCACCACTCGATTCCCGATCGTTGCGCGCACGACCATGACTCGCCAACCGACGACGTTGAACCACCTTCAGTACAGCCTCGACCCAAGGATCATCTACCAAGTCCTGCAGCGGTCCAGGCATCCGGAGCACCCAATTGGGACGATCCGATGGGGTCCCCGGAATGTTCTGCGGCTCAATCTCTCCACGCAGATCATCGAGCGAAATGAGGACGGCGGGGGCGTCACTATCAGCCAGAAACTCAAGCAGGCAACGCAACAATGCGCCTTCGTCTCCAGCGCGAACGAGATACCCACCTAGGTCCAGCGCGGTTGAAAGGCCTTCACCCGCATGGCGGCGATTTCGCATCGCCAGATCGAACTGGTCAGCATCAAGAAACCCCGCCTCATGCCGCATCCGAATGTCTTCACCGATACAAAACGCTGCAAACGTTGGAGTGTCATGGGTATCAATCGAGGCAACCATCCGGTGATCGGGTTCGCCCATCGGCACTCCGGGGCCGGTTGGAAGGACGAATTCGGCAACGTAGCTGCGCAACACTCGGTGCCGATCCATCGAGTCGCGGACTTCATCGGGGACGGTGCCGAGGTCTTCGCCGATTACGAGACAGCCTGAACGATGTGACTCAACCGCGACGACCGCAAACTGTTCCTCAGTCGCCGCCCGCACATAGACGCCCTCAGAAGGTTTCATCCCAGCCGGAACCCAAAACAGGCGATGCAACCCCATCACATGGTCGAGTCGAAGCATTCCCGCGTGCGACATGTGATGACGCAAACATTCGATGAGGTGTCGATGACCGCTGTCTCGGGAAACATCCGGCCGAAGCGGCGGAAATCCCCAGTTCTGTCCAGCCCCAAAGAAATCATCGGGGGGAGCACCGACTGAGCAACCCCAGCCATAGGCATCTTGGTCGATCCAGGTGTCGAACCCTTCCGGGCTCGCGCCGACGGGCAGATCGAGGTAGAGATGTTGGCCACGAGCCTCCATCGCCCGGGAGACATCGCCCACTTGTCGGTGCATCGACCATTGCGCATACACATGGCGAGCCGCTACCCGATGGTCGTAATCGGACGACTCGAGACGACCCATCCGTTGTGGTTCCGGCCACGCCGACCATCCCGTTCCGTGCCGTTCAGCCGCGGCCCGAAAACGCGCATACGCAATGACATCAGGGGTTTCGGCAATCCAGCGATCGAACGCTTCCCGCTCCTGCGCTGGTTGTGAGAAGAAGGTACTCGTCAACTCATCAAGGAATCCGCTAACGAGTTTCCACTGACGGCCAGCGTCGAAACCTTTTTGCGCTGAAAGCGCAGCGATTTCAGATCGAGTCGAGGGATCAGCCAATCGACTGACTGCCGCGGCAGAACTTGCGAACTCAGGCAATCGCTCGACATCGAGATACGCCTCGTTCCAAAAGCGTCGAGAGACCGGCGAATACGGACTTGGGTCAAACGGGCGATCAAGAAACGAAGCCAGCAATGGAAGCGTCGCGATGACTTTGCCGCCGTGCTGTCCGATCCATTCGCCGACGGCATCAAGATCGTACATATTCGTGCCGACACCGCGGCCGGTCCGAAGCGAATATAGCGGCGCAAACACGCCCCACATCCGTTCGGTTGCCGAAGGCTGCACCACATATTCCGGGGCAATGATGACCGTCGCTTCATGGCGCTGCGAACCCCACGACACGATGAGGTCGTGATAACCGATTGAAGCCGAGTCGAGTTCCAAATCAACTTCGCGAACTATCCAACTACGGCCATCAGCTTCGGTCGCACGGAGCGCTGTCAGCGTGCCGACGATGAGATCCCAGGAAATACGTTGACCACTTTCGAAAAACAACTCAACCCGCAACGTCAGCGGTCCTCGTTCCACCGGCAAGCAGACCTCGAAGCGCAGGGGGGCCGAACCCACGACAGTGACAACCGGTTCCAGCGGTCGAGTCGCCAATTCGAGAACATGATTGCGAAGGGGACCAGCCGCGTCTTCCAGTTTGGCCACCGGAGCACCCATCGATGTCAGCACGGCAAGTACCGCATCAACCGACGCGTCGTGCCAATTGCCTTTCACGTCCCAATAGCCCGGCTCAACGCCAAGCCTCAGCGCGTGGGCGAACAGTTCGTCGACCAAAGTCGTCGGTGCACTCACAACGGGGCGTCGAGCATCGACGCGATGCCGCGCAGCGGTATCGCCGCCCACGATGGACGATGGCCAAGGTCATAGCGCACTTCGTACAACGCCTTGTCGAGTTGATGGGCAACAAGCAGTGACGCGATGTCGTTGCGATCTTGCGGCAAGAAAACTTGTCCCGCGGCTTGCTCGAGATATCCCGATAAGAACCGAATCGTCACCCACGACTGCCAAGCTTGGCCCCGCCGAGCCAGCGCATCGAGCTGATCTGGCAACACCAGCCCGCGATCGGCAAATGCCCGGAGGCCTGCTTCGGATGCGTACTGATAAGAACGAACGACGCCGGCGACGTCAGTGAGCGCACTCTTCTTGATGCGCCGCTCGGTTGGTGATCTCGAAGGCTCACCTTCAAAATCAATGATCACGAAATCTCGACCCGCATGCAATACCTGGCCAAGGTGAAAATCCCCGTGCACCCGAATACGACTGGCATCTATTCGGTGCGCCCTGATTGCCTCGAATCGTTCAATGATCGCTGATTCGGAATCCACAATGAGCTCCGCGTCTCGGCGACCTTGACCAGTCAATTGACCGAGCGACCGACGAATGAGTTGCAATGTCGGACGAATCTGCACTCGCATCGATTGAAACAACGCCCGTTGGTACAGGGTCGTAAACGGTTCGGGACGAAACGCCTCAGTGTCACCTTCGGCAAGCGCGACATGGAGCTCTGCGGTTCGCCGACCGAGCATGACTGCCGAATCAAGATAAGGACCGATGGCGTCAGCAATATCATCCGGCGGGGCGAGACCGACATAGTCAAGCATTGATCCCCAAAGAGGGATGTCAAGCGACTCGTCGGGGAGCATTTGCATTGCCGATTCGTAAAAAAGTCCGAGCGCATCAAGGGTGTAATGCCACGCGTCGCGCTCATTGGGCACATAGGCATTTAGGACTCCAAGTGTGCGCGGTTCTCCCTGACCAGCCTGGTACTCGATGGCCCCAAGAATCCGTGGGCTGTGAGCGAAAAGTCGATCGGTGAGGTACTGGCCAACCTCTAGGTCTGGATTCACGCCTTCTTGAGCCCGTCGAAAAATCTTCATGACCACTTCATGGCCGAATATCGCCGATGTATTGCTCTGTTCTACCGCTGCCCGCGACACGGTGAAATCACGATCGCCCCCTATGGATTGACCGGGATTCACTAAGCGGCGCAATTCAGTCGAACTGGTCATCCGCATTTCGGCACCGGCATTCGAATCAAAGGTCCGATTTCGTTTGAATTGGGACAAGGTCAAATGCATAAACGCGTCGTCAACCGTCGCGTCGAAGAGCAACACTCGTTCTCCCCCGGCCGCAACATCAACCCATGCGATCGCCGCGTGTGGATGGTCAGCAACAACGACGTCAGCCAACGGTCCAGCAGCAACGGTCAATGGAACAACGTAAGTCTCCGATTCGCCTTCGGCATATTCGACATGCACCAAAGCGATCAACGCTGCCGGGTTACCCTGTCCCGGCGACATGGGCACTGCATCAAACACTTCGGCAGTTCGAAGGGTTCGGCTCCGACCGCCGTACCAACGATTACGTTCAAAAAATGCTGGCCATGCACGATTGAGCGCCGCTCGACCGCGCCCTCGACTGAGAAAAAGTTGTCGCCAATCGTCGGCCACTGACAAAACCGGCAATTCGTCGGGCGCAGTGCCGTGACCTGATTCGTCATGATGTTGTGGCTGCAACGAAAACCAATAGAAACCGTATGGACCGAGCGTCAGGTTGTAACCACCCTCATGGATCAGTGCGAACTCGGTTCCACCAAATAATTCGACCGGAACCGTGCCCCGAAAGTCGTGCAGATCAAGATTTACACTTTGCGCAAAACGCGACAGGTTTGCCACTACAAGCACCGTTTCGTCACCGTCGCTTCGAGTGAACGCAAGGACCTTGGCGTTTTCGGGAAGCAGAAATTGGATGTCCCCGCGTCCAAAGACTTTGTGCTGTGACCGCAACGCGATGATGCGGCGCATCCACCACAGCAGCGAACTTGGATTTCGATGCTGGTCTTCGACATTGACCGTCTCGAAGTGATACTCAGGATCGATGATGACCGGTAGGTAAAGACGCTGAGGATTCGCAGTGGAAAACCCCGCGTTTCGATTAGGACTCCACTGCATTGGTGTGCGCACAGCATCTCGATCACCGAGATACACATTGTCGCCCATACCTAACTCGTCGCCGTAATACATCACCGGAGTTCCAGGAAGGGCGAAGAGTAAACCGTTCATCAATTCAATTTTGCGTCGATCGTTTTGCAACAGCGGAGCGAGTCGACGACGGATGCCAACGTTCACTCGCATTTGGGGGTCAGCCGCGTAGGCCCGATACATATAGTCACGCTCTTCGTCAGTGACCATCTCCAGCGTCAATTCATCGTGATTACGCAAGAAAATTGCCCATTGGGCCGTATCAGGAATTTCCGGTGTCTGCTGCAAAATATCGATCACCGGGAATCGGTCTTCCATCCTGAGCGACATGAACAATCGTGGCATCAACGGAAAATGGAACGCTGCGTGACATTCATCGCTGTCACCGAAATATGCAACGCTGTCTTCCGGCCATTGATTGGCCTCCGCTAGCAACATTCGTCCCGGAAAATTCGTGTCGACATGAGTTCGTAATTCGCGGAGAAAATCGTGAGTCTCGGGCAGGTTTTCGCAGTTCGTGCCTTCCCGTTCGAATAGGTAGGGAACCGCATCAAGGCGCACGCCGTCGACGCCCATCTCCAGCCACCGGTCGACAGCCCGCAACATGGTCTTTCGAACCTCAGGGTTTTCAAAGTTCAGGTCAGGTTGATGAGAAAAGAATCGGTGCCAGTAATACGCGCCCGCGACTGGGTCCCAGGCCCAATTCGACGTTTCATAATCTTCGAAGATGACCCGGGCCTCTCCATAACGATCTGACGTATCACTCCAGACGTAAAAGTCGCGCCAGCGGCTGCCTTCCTTGGCATTTCGAGCTCGCTGAAACCAAGGGTGCTGATCACTCGTGTGGTTCAAAACCAATTCGGTGATGACCCGTAATCCGCGCACATGTGCCTCGCGCAAAAACACTTTGAAATCCCGCAAGGTGCCATATGCCGGATTGACATTGTCGTAGTCGGCGATGTCGTAACCGTCATCTCGCAACGGAGACGGGTAAAACGGCAACAGCCAAATCGCAGTCACGCCAAGTTGCTGGAGATAATCAAGTCGATCGGTTAATCCGATGAAGTCTCCCCCACCAGTACCCGAACTGTCACCAAAAGCGCGAACATGGAGCTCGTAAATGACAGCGTCTTTGTACCAGAGCGGGTCTTCTGCAGTGGGCGAAATCATTGTGAAGTGAGTTTCTGTGGTTCGAGGGCATTGGAAAGCTTCAGCGGCCCAGCTAGGTCCACCGTTTCGTCAGGCTGCGTGACCCGAAACATGTGGCCAGGTTGGCGAGCAGGGTCAAGGTCGATGAAGTTATTTTTGCCGTTCCAAACATAGGCTTCGCCGCCTAACAGGTCTTCCACTACGAACGGTCTATCTGCATCAAGGCCGATCGCTTCGAGGTCGAGTTCAACGGTTCCTATCTGCCGCTCCGTCGGATCAAGATTGGCTACCACGATCATGGTCGCTTGCCCAAGCGCAGTGATCTCAACGGACGGACCACTATGAGCGGTCTTCGAAAAACACAGCAACATGTCATTGTCGATGTGATGAAAGCGCAGCGTGCGCAGCGTATGGAGTGCTAGTTGATCTCTTCGGATGCGATTCAATTCACCGAGCAACGGACGAAGCGTTCGCTGTCGGGAAAGGTCCCACCGGCGCACTTCGTATTTCTCAGACGCGTTGAATTCCTCGCTGCCTTCACCCAACGGGAGGTTTTCACCCAGCTCGAAACTCGGTCCGTAGACCCCAAAGCTCGGTGACAATGTCGCCGCAAGCAACAGCCGCGACGCGAAAGCTTCGAGCGGTGCGTGCTGCAAATTCGCGGGAAGGATGTCGGGTGTCGTAGGCCAAACATTGGGTCGAAACTCATCGACACTCGGAGGGGCCGCCAACTCAGTGAAGTAGTCGACAATTTCGGTTTTCGTCGTACGCCACGTGAAGTAGGTATAGCTCTGCGCGAAACCAATTTGACCCAGCCTGCGCATCGGCATCGGCATCGTGAAAGCCTCAGCAAGGAAGATTGCGTCTGGATGAACCTCGCGAACCTGCGCAATGAGCCACTCCCAAAACGGGAATGGCTTCGTGTGCGGGTTATCCACTCGGAATGTTCGAATTCCCTGTTCACACCAAAACAGCGTCACTGCCCGAAGTTCCTCCCACAAACTCATCCATTGGTGGCAGTCGAAATCCAGCGGATAAATGTCTTGGTACTTTTTAGGTGGATTTTCCGCGTATTGGATTGTTCCGTCGGCGCGATGACGAAACCACTCCGGATGTTCAGTAACCCATGGGTGATCCGGCGAGCATTGAAACGCAAGGTCAAGCGCCACATCGATACCGAATCGACGGGCCGTCTGCGCAAGATCGGCCAAGTCAGCAACCGTTCCTAGTTCGGGATGCACCGAACGATGGCCGCCATCGGAACTGCCGATCGCCCAAGGACTGCCCGGGTCGAGTGAGTTCGCGCTCTCCGTATTATTCGGACCCTTACGGAACGCACTACCGATCGGATGAATCGGGGGGAGATACAACACATCAATACCAAGTTCCGCGAACTCCTCAAGACGCTCGACGACATCGCGAAGCGTTCCATGCATTGGCATTCCCACGTTGTTTCCGAAGCGTTTCGCCGGCCCAGCCAGTGAACGCGGAAATAACTCATACCAAGTTGAAAACAGTGCTCGTTCCCGCTCAACGAGTACTGGCATCTCGTTTGATTCGGTTGCGGAAACGTCGTCCCAACGATCGGTGGCATCGGGGTTCGCTTCCATGTTGGACGCAGTGACCCATGCCCGTATCGCGAACGTGTGGGTCCCCTCAACATGCGGTACGAACGTCGCCTCCCACCGAGCAAGACCGCTATCGGTCTCGTGCATCTCAGTATCAACCCAAGGAGTGGACGGCGAAATCCGATGTGAAACAACTACCCGCAAGGGATCGTGACCATCAGCGAAAACCGTAGCGGTCACCTTGACTGGCTCACCCACAACCCGCTTGATTGGAAATTTGCCGGCGTCGATTACCGGCGACACGTCGGTTATGACGATTCGACTCGGGGGGCGAGGCTCCGGGGACATAGCTCTAGTTCTACCTTGTACCCGCGTTCTCGGCGCAGCCCAAAGGTCAGCAAGTAATCGATTACCGCCCAGAATTCGAGGTTGGAATTCGCGCCGAAGATCAAATCAACGCCAAGATCAATCCGATTTGGCCGAGGTGATAGGTCACGGTGATAGCGACTCCGCCCCAGAAATATCGATGGTTGAAACGATTCCAGGCGATCAGCGCATCGGATGTATAGAACAACACCGCGCCAAAAATCGCAAACGGATTCAAGGTGCCAAACGCACAAATCACCATGACTGAAATCACCGCGATGTAGGCCGCGACCGGCACCGCGAGGGCCGGTTCATCGCTCGCCCGCACCGCGGCAAAAATCCGTCGGCCGATCGTTGCCATCGTGGCCAGGACCAAAACCGCACCGACAACCAATGCGGACGCAGTGACTCCGCTCAATACAAGCCCGCTGATATAGGCAAGGTGACCCAATAAAAACGAGGCCAGGCCAAATACAAACAAGTTCGTCGCTGGCCACTTCTGTTCGGGAACCATCAAAAATACATCGCCTAGTAACGAGAACAGCAGCGCAATAACAAACGCGACGCGCATCGATTCATCAGTCGTTGTCAGCGAGGCGGCCACTCCGATGAGCGCCACCATGGTGAACGGCTTCGCGAAGTATTCAACGTGCTTGCGGTCGGTTCCAACTGCCCGCCAATCGATCATGGCCAGGATGAGCGTGACCCCAAGTAGCACGCTCGACATGAGATTCATGTGATCAGTGTGGCCGAAAAAACATGGACCATTGGCGAACTACGCCAAGGCTCGGGCAGCCGCGAGGCCTTCTTCCCACGGTGACTCGCGATCGACGAGGTCCCGTAATTGCATCACGTGACGAGGTCGATTCATTCCAAGGACACCGCGCACCCGACCATTGCGCCCATAAAGCGCGACGAAACGCCGCTCGACGAGCGAACCAATCACAATTTCGACATCATCTTCTGCCGACGATCGACCGGCTAATTGGATCTTGCGGTCATACTGATCGCTCCAGAACCAGGGCACCGGATCAAACGATGGCGCCAAGCCGCTTCCATCGTTTGCGAGCAACGTTCGTGCCGCGGTCTCGCCCATCTGAATTGCCGTCTCCCAATGTTCAACTCGCATGAGTTCGCCATATCGAGCGCTCGGCCAACGAGCGACGTCGCCGGCGGCAACCACACCCGGTGCGGCAGTAAGCGTTGCGTCGGTCACGACACCATCGTCAAGGACCAAACCCGAGCCTTCCAACCAATCGGTGTTCGGAATCACACCAATCCCCACGACAACGACTGTCGACGGGATGACCGAGCCGTCGTCTAGACGGACACCCTCGACGTGATCGTCACCATCAAAACCCATTACCCGAACACCGAGCCGAACATCGACGCCTTCATCTCGATGGATATCGGCTACGAGGCGGCCGATTTCCTGACCCAACGCGTGTTCAAGCGGAGCGGCCGCTTCTTCGATCAACACCACGCGCAAACCGCGTCCACGACACGTTGCGGCAACTTCGGCGCCGATAAAGCCAGCACCGACGACGACCACGACCTCGGGCTCCTTGTCGAGTTCGGCGCGCAGGGCGAGGCAATCATCAAGCGTGCGCAAAACGTGAATGCCATCAAGTACGCGCGCACCGGGCAACCACCGAGCCGAGGTTCCTGAAGCGATGACCAAACCATCGAATCCAATTCGTTCTTGTCCGTCGAGCCGAACAAATCGATCGTGGAGTTCAAGTCCCATCGCGCGACGCCCGAGCAGAAAATTCAGTTCGAGGCCTTCTTTTGCGGCAGGCAAGGTGATTCGGTCCGGCTCCCACAAACCGGCGAGTACCTGTTTCGACAGCGGTGGCTTGTCATAGGGCGTGTGCGCATCGGCATCAATCACCGCGATGTCACCATCGAAACCATCGGCACGAAGTGTCTTCGCTGCGTGCATGCCCGCCAATGAAGCGCCGACAACCACAATCCTGCCGATCATCTCCGCCCACCCACATCGAGAAATACGCAAAGCCCTATGTCCCCAGCACGAGATTTCACCCCGTTGAAGTGGGAGCAGAAATCAGTGGTGGGCGAATTCAGCTCACCTGATATCGCAAACAGGTTCACTCCTCAACGAGTGAAATGGCTTGCTTTGGGCACCGCTGCACCGATTCTTCAAGCTTTGATCGCAGTTCCTCTGGCGGCGTTTCGTTCAACACATAGAGAAAATCGTCGTCGCGTACCTCAAAAATCTCAGGGGCAATCCCCATACAAATTGCATTGCTCTCACACAGGTCGTAGTCGACTACTACTCGCATTTCGGGACTCCTCGGATGCCGTACATTCGGAATCAACATCATGCCTCACCCGCAGTGGGGCGGGGAGCCGATCAGCTCCGTTTGCTATGAAATCCGCGGCGGTGTCAGATATGCACCATGTCCACAGACACACGTCATGCCAATCACCCGCCCCTCGCCGGGGTCCGGATCATCGAAGCATCCATTCTCGGGCCCGCAGCAATCACTACGTCGCTCGCTGACCTCGGCGCCGACGTCATCAAAATCGAATCACCGCAAGGCGATTACATCCGCGAGATGACTTGGCCGATCGTCGAAGGCGTTTCGTTGATGCACCTGCACATCAACCGAGGCAAGCGCAGCATCGTCCTCAATTTGAAGAGCCCCGAAGGAGTCGCGACGTTCCTTGAACTGACTCGCCATGCCGATGCGGTTATCGAAGCGATGCGTCCAGGTGCACTCGAACGTTGTGGGCTTGGTTTCGACAAACTCCTCGAAGTCAACCCCCGGATCGTCTTCTGTTCAATCTCGGGGTATGGGACGACCGGCCCTTATCAAAACCTGCCCAGCCACGGCATTGCCTATGACACGTGGGCCGGACTTGTTCCATCGGAACGGGATGAACATGGGCACCCATTTATTCCCGCTCACCCATCGATGGGTATCCACACTGGCCCCTTGTTTGGTGCGCTCGGCGTTCTCGCCGGCATCATTCGAGCCCGCGACACTGGCGAAGGCTGCCGGATTGAGATTGCACAGAGCGACGCGGCTGCAGCAATGGATTGGTTGCGCAGCGAGACTTACAAGGCCTACGAACGACCCGAATCGGAAGTCACTGGAAACAAAAGTGACAACTTCGAGCGACGCGCGCCTGGAACGCACGGAATGCAACACGGTGTGCGCTACCAGATTTACGACTCATTAGATGGGCAAATTTTGTTCATGGCCAGCGAGCGCGAATTCTGGAAAAACTTCTGCGACGGGGTCGGCCGACCCGACCTGTTCGAGGCCTACCCCGGAAGCCAATACGCCGATCATGCGCGAGGCGATCTTGAGTTGCGCGACGAACTCACGGCCATCTTTAAGACTCGAACCACGGCAGACTGGGTGACCTTCGGAGGCGAAGCCAATACCACGATTGCGCCGGTCAATACACCCGAAACGCTCGCCGACGACCCGCAATTCAAGGTCCGTATGCCATGGCTTCCAGCCGATAAACACGGCATCGACATGTTGCCCACGCCGATCAAGCTGCCTGATGAAGAACTTCCACCCCCGTCAAAGGCACCGACCCTTGGTCAAGATACTGACCATGTCCTGGCCGATGTTTTGGGCTGGGACGATGCACGCATCGCCGAACTTCGGGCCACTGGTGCCCTCGGTTAACGCACCTGTTTCGGCCCATTCGCAGTAAGTCCAAGGGCGGAAAACACTCGAAACGGTCAGCCGGTCGCCTGCGACCTAACGTCATTGTCATGAATCAAATCTCGGGGCGCCACGCCCTCGTCACCGGCGGCTCGAGCGGAATTGGCTTGGCTACCGCGCATGCGCTCGCCAAAAAAGGGGCTCGCGTCACCATCGTTGCGCGGCGACTCGATGTACTTGCTTCAGCCGAAGCAGAACTTCGCGAAAACGGGGCGGATGCAGCCGCGGTGTCGGTTGACGTCAGCGACAAAGATGCAGTCAAATCCACGTTTCGTCAGATCGAAGTCGACCGTGGCCCGATCGAGATACTCGTCTGCAGCGCCGGAGTCGCACATCCAGGGTATTTCGAGCAACTCGACGATTCGGTGTTCCGCGACATGATCGAGATTGACTATTTCGGAACCTTGTGGCCAATTCGTGCAGTCCTTGATGGCATGATCCAACGCAACGAAGGTTCCATCGTTGGTATTGCTTCAAATGCAGCTCTTGTCGGCGTATTCGGTTACTCCGCTTATGGAGCGGCAAAGTTCGCAGTACGGGGACTCCTTGAATCGTTGCGGGCCGAAATGACCCACCACAATGTGCATGTCGCGTGTTGCTTTCCACCCGACGTCGACACTCCCCAATTGGCCTGGGAAGACGAGTACAAGCCTGATGAAACTCGCGCCCTCAGCGGCAGTTCTCAACCGCTTCCACCCGAGAAGATTGCTGACTGCATCGTCGTTGGTATCGAGAAACGCCGATTTGTACTGCTGCCCGACGTCGGTAGCCGACTCCTTTCGGTAGCTGCAGGAACCACACCTGGATTCCTGCGATCACTCATGGATCGTTCCGCCCGCAAGACCCGCCGGCGGCGCATGGTTCGGCCCGACCAGCAGTTATGAGCGAGCTCAACCCCGGCAACCCCGAACTTGGTTCGGCCCGCAAGGGACAACCGGTGCCGCCGAGACACACCCACACCATGCACGAATCGTTGCTCGGAGCATCGAGTCCAATGAGTGTCGCCGGGCAAGACGACCTGACGACGCCGAGGCCATCGTGGAAACGCATTTTCTGGCGGGTGGCTTTCCTGGTGCTTAGCGCGTTCGCGCTCTACGGCTTACTCCCGCAATTGCTCGACATGTGGTCAGCAATCCCCCGACTTAATGGCCTCAACCCAATCTGGTTCGTTGTAGTCCTGCTGCTCGAGAGTGGAAGTTTTATCTGCCAATGGAAACTCACTCGGACTGCGCTGCCTTCGGTTTCTTGGTTTGTCGCCGCAACATCGCAACTCGTTTCAAACGCAGTGAGTAAGACGGTGCCAGGTGGCGGCGCAATGGGCGCCGCTACGGGATTTCGCATGCTTTCGGTGTCGGGAGTCAATCGCGCTCGCGCTGGTGCCGCGCTCGCTGCTACGGCCATCGTGTCCAATGGCGTTCTTTTTGCACTGCCCATGGTGGCAGTGCTCGGTTCGATCGTGAGCGCGCCGGTACCAAGTGACCTCTCGGTCATCGCCTGGGGCGGCGCATTGTTATTTCTCGTGCTTTTTGGCGCCGTCTTTACCTTGGTTCGGTTCGACCGACCGCTGTGGGCCGTCGGACGAACCATTGAACGCGTTGTTGGATGGGTTCGCTCACGATTCCGACGAACAGGCGGGCCGACCGCTGAAGGCTTTGTCCATCAACGAGATGTCATGGTCAGCACGTTGGGACCTCGTTGGCATGCTGCGCTTGCGGCTGCGGTCGGAAATTGGGGACTGGACTATCTCGCCCTTGTCGCGGCGCTTTACGCCGTCGGCGTCAAACCCCGACTGAGCCTTGTGCTGCTGGCCTACGGGGCCGCGGCCGTTTTGTCGATGATCCCGATCACTCCCGGGGGTCTCGGGTTCGTCGAAGCTGGCCTCACTGCCACGCTGCTTGCCGCCGGAGTGCCAGGGCCAGACGCCCTCCTCGCCACGCTCGCGTATCGAGTTGTGTCGTACTGGTTACCGCTTCCAGCGGGGCTGGTCGCGTCGTTACTGTTCCGTCACCGCTATGGCAGAGTCGACCTTGACGCCGGTGTCCCTGCAACGGACGCAGCGGCAAACACCTAAACCCCCAACCGGCGGCGCGTTGGAGGACTGTGGCCAAACTAGAACCTGTTCTATAGTCACGGAATGACCATGCCTACCAACATCGGCATCATCGACCTGATGCTCGGCATCCCTGAGGGGCCGAAGAAAGATTGGTACGAGTTCCTCAAACCGCTGGTTCGTGACGTCGAGAGCAAGCACGAATTCGAGTTTCCTGCCCAATACATGTTCAAAGAAGTCCCTGAGCATGTCGAAACCGACGACAACGTCGCCTATGTCCTTGAGCAGATGGACCGCCACGGGATCGAACAAGCGATGATCGGCTATTCCGACGAAGGCGAGACTGGTCGCGCGCTGCGCGAGTACCCCGATCGATTCTTTTCATCGGTATCGGTTGATCCAAATCGCGGCATGGATGCCGTGCGTGAACTTCATCAAGCCGTCACCGTCGGCGGCGCAATAGCTGCGCAGGTGTTTCCAGCCGGGTGCAATCCGCAGGTTCCGATAAACGACAAACGGATGTACCCGATTTACGCGAAGTGCGTAGAACTTGATATCCCGATCTTTGTCTGCGTCGGGGTACCAGGGCCTCGAGTTCCGATGGCATGCCAACACATGGAACTTGTCGACGAAGTGTGCTGGTTTTTCCCCGAATTGAAATTCATTACCCGTCATGGGTGCGAGCCGTGGACAGACCTCGCGGTGAAACTCATGATCAAATGGCCCAACTTGTATTACTCAACCAGCGCGTTCGCTCCAAAGCATTACCCCAAGGCAATCATCGACTACGCCAATACTCGGGGAGCAGACAAGATCATGTATGCGGGTTATTTCCCGATGGGTCTGACCCTCGAACGCATTATGACTGAACTACCTGGCGTTCCATTCAAAGACGAAGTGTGGCCAAAGTTCCTGCGGGACAACGCGAGAAGGGTCCTCAAACTCGATGACTGATACTGACCGAACCAATGTCCCGGCGTTTCCCAGCCAAACCGAAGCCGAGACTGGCATGAATAATCGCTATCCATTTGGCATTCCATTTGGATGGTTCCAAGTCGCATGGTCGGCCGAACTCGAACCGGGAACGGTTATTCCGCGCTTTTACTTCGGTCGCCATCTTGCGCTTTGGCGTGACGAAGCGGGTGACGTGCATCTCAATGACGCATTCTGTCCCCACCTTGGTGCCCATTTCGGCCACGGCGGAAGCGTCAAAGGCACCGAACTCATCTGTCCATTCCATGGCTGGCAGTTCAACGCTGATGGCGCGAACACCTGTATCCCTTACGGCACTCGCACCAACCAGAAGGCGCGCATTCGAACCTATCCAGTTCAAGAAATCGACCAGTTCGTCATGGCTTGGTACCACCCTGACGGGGCGGAGCCGCTTTACGACATCGACCGACCGGAGGAGTTGACTGATCCCGCCTATCCCGAGTGGACCAATGTTCATCTCAGTGTGGCAGCCGCTGCCCAAGAGATGTCGGAGAACTCCGTTGACGGGCCCCATTTCCGATATGTACACAACACGGAAATCGTGCCGGAAATCCAAAGCTACGAGACCGAAGGCTTTCGCAATCGCATGAGGTCAGTACAGAAGTTTCCAACTCCTCGCGGCGTGGTCGATGGTCGCATCGACGTTGATAACCAAGGGCCCGGTTTCGCCATCACCCGATTCAGCGGGATTGTGGACACGTTCCTAGTAGGCGCGGCAACGCCGGTTGACTTCAACCGGACTGAGGTTCGGTTCTCGTTTAAGACTCGCAGCCTTGGCGATGAAAAAATGACCTCCAACGTTGGACGAGCATTCGTTAAAGAGGTGTGCAAGCAGTTCGAGGAAGACCGACCGATTTGGGAAAACAAAGCTCACGTCGTTCGACCAGCCCTTGCTGATACCGACCCGCCATTCATGAAATTTCGTAAGTGGTACTCGCAGTTCTATGTCGATCAAGCCGACAGCACCGCAGAGATGTGGGTTCCTGGACCACCGACCGGCGGAGAACAACCGGTCTTTGTGCGACCAACCGGCGCTGACACCACCGCATCGGCCAAATACCGCCAGAGCGACTAGTCACTCAAGCACTAAATCACGCCGTCGGCATCCAACCTTCCCATCGCAACATGGCCTGGCAGCATCGGTAACCAACATGTCACGATTCGGTAGGCAATCGTGGTGGCAACCGCGGTGCCCGCGTCAACTCCAGCCCAGATAAGTCCCAGGGCCAAAACTGCCTCGCATGCGCCTGCCCCATCAGGAGAAAATGCCACGACTCTTGCAACCGAGGCACCGAGACTGACGGCAATGACCGCCACCAATGACGCCGAACCGCCAAAGGTATGCATAACTGCGATGAGCACAAACGCATCGAAAAGGGCCCGAGCGATGCACGTTCCAACGATCAAGCCAAGTTGCGAAAGTTGCTGTGTGAGTGCGGCAAGTTCACCCATCGATTCAACATCGGGCCGAACAACCATGTTGTGATAGCGCCGAGTTGCCGTCGCTAGTCCTGCGACCAACATCGCAACCACTCCGATCACTACCAGCCAACTCAACATCAGTGCCGAACCCGATGGGTGAGCGATCATCAAGGCCAAAAAACCAAATGCGCACAACAAGCCCAAGTGACTCAGAACGGCTCCGGTTTGCAGCACAGCGATTCGCCGAACGGCGACGACGCGCTCGATACCGATGCGCACCAGTTCATGAACTGCCAAACCAGCGGTGCCAAATTCGGGCAGAAGGCGACCACAGTATGAGCCGGCGATGCCAACCGTGACCACGTCGCCGAATCGCAACGTCGACGGGCGCGGCGATCGACCAGCGGCAATCAACACCTGAGCGCCACCGATGACATACGTCGCGGCAATGAGCGCCAGTGCCAGTGCAAACCAGCCTGGGTTAAAGGACCCGAGCGCACGCTGAACGCTTGACCAAGGACCAAGGACCGACAACCCCACCACTGCGAACAAATCGAACCCGACCAGCGTTCGAACCTCGCTCCATTCGACTTCCGGGACGCGTTCACCGAGATCCTCGACCGGGACAACGGGCTGGTCCCATGGATCGTCAGGAACCGTCGCAGGCCGTTCACGCAGGTAGGACTCAAACCGCGGGGCTCGACGGTACGAACGACCGTCTTGGACCAGGCCAAAAATGGCACCGACGAAGCCAAGCAGTACTCCAATTACCAAGGCCAATCCAGCAAACATCAGTTGACTATCAACCCGAACGCTGCAGCGAGATTGCGTGCGCAACTTCGCCGCGTTTTCCGGCTCGTCAGTTGCTCCGGGTGAAGGAATTCTCACGTTGTCGGTGTTGACCGCCGCGAACACCACGGGACTCCCACATTGTTGGACTCCTGGATTCGAAACGGGGAATAAACCGATTGCGCTGGCGAGGACAAGGAACCCAAGGCTGGTCCACAGCAGCGCCCGGGTCAGTGGCGATAATCGAGATTCGCCTCCATCGTCGAGCGGTTGGTGCCGCGGCACCCTCAACGCTCGATGCACCATGAGTCCTCCTCGGCCCGATCCGACCTCCATGCAACGGCGAACGTAGCACCGGCGCGCTCGCCCATCGCGGTGCCCACCGTCAATCCCCTAGGACAACGACTTGGAAGAACCTGTCGTAGCATCGCGCCATGACCATGCCATCGGGAATCCCCGTGATCGAGACGTTCCTCGGATTCCCGAGTAAAAATCGCAAAGACGTCTACAAATTCTTGGATCCGCATTTGCGCGATGACGAAAGCAAAGGCTTTTCATTCCCAGCTCAGTACATGTTCAAAGACGTCCCCGCTGAGCTTGAGGACAATGTCGATCCGGTGGCAATCGTTGTGGACAACCTTGACCGATTTGGGATCGAGCGCGGCATGATTTCAGTAGGTCCCGGCAAGGACGACGCTGAACGCGCCATCTCGGAATATCCCGACCGATTCATTGGATCGCTCGCCGTTGATCCCAACGACGGAATGGATGCGGTTCGTGCCATTAGCGCGGCCCACGAGACCTACAACATCAAGGCGGTCACGACTTTCCCTGCAGGAGCCCAAGTAGCCATCAATGACAAGAAGTATTTCCCGATCTACTCGAAATGCTGCGAGTTAGGCATCCCGATTTTTTCGTGCGCCGGGATCCCAGGTCCACGAGTCCCAATGGAACCGCAACGAGTCGAACACATCGACGAAGTGTGTTGGTTTTTCCCCGAACTGACCTTTGTCACTCGACACGGGTGTGAACCGTGGACCGACCTCGCAGTAAAACTGATGATCAAATGGCCCAACTTGTATTACTCAACCAGCGCGTTCGCACCAAAGCATTACCCGAAAGCCATCCTTGATTACGCAAATACTCGGGGCGCCGACAAAATCCTCTACGCCGGTTATTTCCCCGCCGGGCTGACCTATGACCGCATCTGGAGTGAGATGCCCAACGTCGGTTTCAACGACGACGTATGGCCAAAATTTCTGCGGGAAAACGCGCTCCGGGTGTTGAAGCTCGACCAGTGAGCAGTACACCGGTCCGTGCCATACGGCTGCGCATTGTTGTTACGGCTTCGTAGAACTCACAACCCACATCGCAAAAAACTGTGAACCGCCGCCGTAGGCATGGCCGAGCGCGGTACGAGCGCCATCTATTTGATGCTCACCCGCTTGACCGCGTACCTGCATCGCCGCCTCGGCGAACCGCAACATTCCCGAAGCACCGATCGGATTCGATGACAAGACGCCGCCTGAGCAATTCACGGGCAATTCGCCAGTCATTTGGGTGACGCCATTTTCTACGAACTTCCAACCGTCGCCAATCGGGGCAAAGCCAAGATTTTCGAGCCACATCGGTTCGAACCAAGAAAACGGCACATACATTTCTACAACATCGACTTCGCGGAACGGGTCGGAAATTCCCGCCTGCTTAAACACGTCAGCTGCGCAGTCCCTGCCCCCTTGCGGATTCACTTGGTCACGTCCGGCAAACATCGTAGGTTCGCTTCGCAACGCCGTGCCCTTCACCCATGCCGGTGGACGGCCGGCAGCAGCTGCAGCATCACCGCCCGCTTCATTGGTCAGCACCATGGCGCACGCGCCGTCCGAAGATGGACACGTTTCGCCAAGCCGAATCGGATCCCACAACATCATGGTTTCGTTGATGGATTCGAACGTCACGTCGTCTTGATGCAGGTGTGCATATGGATTCTTGAGCGCGTTGAGTCGATCTTTGAGCGCAACGAGAACACCGATGTGGTCCGGGGCCCCTGATCGACTCATATACGAACGGATATGAGGAGCGAAGTAGCCGCCGGCCCCCGCATGCATCGGAGGTTGGAATGGCATCGACACCGAAAGTGCCCACATGGCTTCAGATTCGGACTGCTTTTCGAATGCAACGGTAAGGACCCGCTCATGTAATCCCGACGCGATGAGATCGCTGGCGACGATCGCCGTCGAACCTCCGACTGATCCCGCGGTGTGAACACGAAACATCGGTTTTCCGACCGCGCCAAGCGCATCGGCGAGGAACAGTTCCGGCATCATGACACCCTCAAAAAAATCGGGGGCTTTACCGATTACGACCGCGTCGATGTCCGACCAGGTCATGTCAGCGTCGTCAAGCGCACGTTGCGCGGCCGTCCGGACGACTCCCGCGATGGAACCGTCGATAATGGCTTGATGATGGGTTTGACCCACCCCGACAATGGCAACTCGCTGCGCACCCATCAGTCCCCTTCCAAAACACATACAAGATTTTGTTGCAAACAAGGCCCTGACGTCGCATGCGCGACGGCACGATCTCCGTCACCTCGGGTGATTCGAGCGGCTGCTTCACCAAGCCGGACTAACCCCGCCGTCATGATTGGATTCGCGCATAATGCTCCTCCCGAAGGATTGACCGTTACTGAATCATCAAGGCCGATCGCAGCACGCAACAACAATTCTTGATGTGCGAACGGCGCGTGCAGTTCGGCGAAATCGACCGCGCCAGCCGCGACCCGAGCATGCTGGGCGGCGAGTTTTGTTGATGTCGAACGAGTGAGATCTCGGACTCCGAGCGCGGCTGCTTCGATGCGGTGATCGATTCCACGAATCCACGCCGGACGATCACTCAATTCGCGGGCAACGTCGCCGGCAGCGAGAATCATCACGGCCGCTCCATCGGTCACTGGTGCACAATCATGTTTGCGTAATGGTGCGACGAACTCTGGCTCCTCCAGCAGGCCAGCGACGTCAAAAGTGCCACCGAGTTGCGCAAAGGGGTTTTGGGCCCCGTGACGACGTGCGTCAACCACGACCTCGGCGATCTGTTGTTCGGTAAACACTCCTGCATCCAACCCGAGTCTCGCTTGCATCGCCGCGATCGACACCGAGTCAAGCCAAAGCGGTCCAAGCGAGTAAGGGTCGAGTTGACGACTTAACACTCGGCGAATGTTCCCCGGCGATGACTTGCCATAGGCGTAGACCAAAGCAATATCGGTCTTGCCCATCTGCATCTTCACCCACGCTTCATACATCGCCCACGCGCCATCCATGTCCACGTGGGATTCAGAAATTGGCGGCCACGGACCAAACGCGTCAAGCGACATCACAAACGAAAATGGCTGGCCAGCGAGATAATCGGAGCTAGCCGAACAAACGAAATCGACGCGCTCCTTGGCGATCCCGGCCGACGCAAGCGCCTCGGTCATCAATGGCATGAGGATCTCGACTTCATTGATGTCTGAAATCTCACGCGCATGTTTGGTCTGTGCGAACGAGATGATCGCAACGTCACGCATCAGACGTTCTCCTTGTAACTGTCGAATGGAGCATCGGGCTCACCATTGGGCCGGAAGTAACGAATGCTCTCGAGCGTCGCTCCGATTTCGTCATCAGGTACCCAGACCGCTTCAACTCGCATGCCAGGGTGCACTTCGTCATAGGGAACTTCTTGAATCAAATGCATGATGGGAATGTCTGATCCGTCAAGCACGATCAACGCACTCACATACGGGATCTCCATGAGCGTCCCCATAAACGGAACGTTTACGACACAGAACGAGGTAATGGTCCCGTTGTCGGACAGCTCGACGTCTTCGCCGGTCGCGACCCCACACGTTGGGCACGAGCCACGAGGCGGAACGTAAACCTTTTCGCAAGCAGGGCACATCTGCCCGACTAAGCGCTTTTTGGCCACATTGTTTAAAAAACGCGAACTGGCGCGACCGGCAGAATATTGGTAGTCGAGACGGGCCGGAGTGCGAATGGACTTAACCGGAGCTACCCCTTGCAGGCTCGGCGGCAATGTGATGTCACTCATGGTGAAACCTCCGACGAAGCGATGCGAGGCATACCCGCTTCGGGCTCGAAACACTCGATATCGAGAATGTGTCCCTCGCGATAACGACCGCCGTCAGCGGCAAGCGAGTCAGGTTCAACCGTTGATGGTCGGGCGGGCCGCCACCGGGCCTGCACCCGCATCCCCGATGTCACCAAACCTTGATCGCCGCCGGTGTCAAGCGCGTGGACCATCGATGTATCGGCGCCGTCGAGTCGCACCATGACCCACGCGAATGGTCGATCGAATGGCTGGCCCTCAAGCGGTTCGTTCACCCAGCACCACGTGGTCACCACTCCGACGCTGGCAACCTCAACCATTTCGGTGAGACCTTCAGCCGAGTTTGGGTCGTACTCCTGCGGCGGAACCAAGACGCGACCGTCGGCACCTTTGATGCCAACGATCAGACCCTCGCGAAGTCCAGTCATGAATGCACCGATCACCGGACCCGTCGTGCGACGAAACGGGTACTCAATGGTGACTGGGGCGCTGAGTATTTCGTCGCCAGCCATAATTGATCCTCCAACTTTCTTGCCTTGCCCAAGAATGCAACAGGGCATAATCACGAATCGGGCAGTCCGCAGCAACTTCGCAATTGTTCGGTCAAGGCGGTGCGCATGGCGGACCATACTGCAACGCGTTCTACTTCGCGTAGCCCAGATTCGGAATTGCCGCCGCGCCACCAATGCTGTTGGCACGGCAAGGAACTTGGGGTCTACCCTCGTCTGTCGCACCTCTGACGACCCGTCAGATGAAGAATTCGGGGGACCTGCAATGAGTGAGCCGACAATCGAGCTGGGTTTCTGGCGCATGGCGAAAGCCGACCCCGACCGGATGGCTCTCATTACCCCTGATGGTCGAGAAAACACTGCTGGCGAGCTCCTTGCCGCGGCCAACCGGGTCAGTCACGGCTTGCGAGCCCTCGGTCTTGATCGTGGCGACACGGTCGCGGCCGTAATGCCAAATGGGATCGAGTTTTTGCAGTTGTACCTCGGAGCGACGCAGATCGGCCTGTACATCACCCCCATCAACCACCACCTAGTTGGTCCGGAAATTGCATACATCGTCAATGACAGTGAGGCAAAGGTCCTGGTCGGTGACGAGCGCTTCGCCCCCGAGTTGACCAAGGCGCTCAGCGAGCTATCAGTACCGGAAAATGCCCGCTTTGCCGTCGGCGCGATTGTTGGGTTCAAGCCCTGGTCCGACCTCCTTGCGGGGCAACCTGATGGTGCGCCGAGCGATCGAATTGCCGGGTCTCCCATGCATTACACCTCGGGCACCACCGGACGCCCGAAAGGCGTCAAACGAGCACTCATCGACATTGACCCCGATGTCTTGGGCGAGCTCTATAGCGGGTTTCAAGGGATGTTCGGCGTGCAACCCCTTGATGGAAATGTGCACATCACTGGCTCGCCGCTCTATCACACCGCAGTTTTGATGTGGACTGCGAACGCGCTGCATATGGGCCACACCGTGGTTGTCATGGACAAGTGGACGCCCGAGGGAATGTTGCAACTGATCGAAGCCAACAAGGTCACGACCAGTCACATGGTGCCAACTCAGTTCCACCGAATTCTTGCTCTCCCGGAAGACGTTCGACTTTCCTATGACATGTCGTCGCTGCGTTGCATGGTTCACGCCGCGGCCCCGTGCCCACCCGAGGTCAAACGTCGCATGATTGAGTGGTGGGGCGACGCAGTGATGGAGTACTACGCCGCGACCGAAGGCGGCGGGACCATCGTGACCGCAGCCGAATGGACGGCCAAGCCCGGAACGGTTGGCAAGGCGTGGCCAGGATCCGAGATCCGAATCCTTGATGAAAACAATCAAGATGTCGCAGTCGGTTCAGAAGGAACGGTGTACATGAGCTTGGCCCTCGCCGACTTCGAATACAAAGGTGACGCGACCAAAACCAGTGACAATCGCACGCAAGGGTTCTTTACGGTTGGCGACTGGGGCCTGCTTGACGAGGACGGCTACCTCTTTCTCAAAGATCGTAAGTCCGACATGATCATTTCCGGCGGGGTGAATATCTATCCGGCCGAAATTGAGGGCGCGCTGCTGACCTTCCCTCTGATTGCCGATGTCGCCGTGTTCGGTATTCCCAACGATGACTGGGGCGAAGAAATCAAGGCTGTCGTGCAGCCGGCAGACGGTGTCGAAGCCGGCGACGACTTGCGGGACAAGATTCTTGCGTTTTGCATCGAGAACCTGGCCGGCTACAAACGACCGAAATCGATCGATTTCACCCCCGAGTTGCCACGCGACCCGAGTGGAAAATTATTTAAGCGCAAACTGCGCGACCCCTACTGGCAAGGCCGCGACGCTCAGATTTAGCACCTACTTTTGTGAACTCAGCGTGGCTCAGTGCGCGTCGAGCGCAGCGCGGTGACGCTCGATGTCGTCATAGAGCGTGTTGATGTCGCTCACTGGCGGCAGTTCGAGGCGCTCACCCGAGTTGAGTTCAATTTCAAGGTTCCAAAACCCAGGAATCACATCGACGGTGAGTATTCGATACCACGAAAAGTCTCGGCGGTAGGGCCAGTTTTTTTGCACGCGAAGTCCGCCCTCGCTCACAACAATCACGGCCGCGACCATCATTCGTATAGCAAGCACTGCGGTCGTAAGTCCCACCAAACTCATGGCCCGCCACCAAATGCCAAGTTCAGCGGTGATGACGCCAGGAACAAAGAATACGGCGATCACTGACAGCAGCGTTACCCGCAACAGCCGAGCTATTGGCGACATACGCAGTCGATACTTCGTGGGCTTCACCTGCACAGTCTCGCACCTCGCGCGTCCGGTTCCAACATGCAGTTCGGTCGGGCGCCAACCGTTGTCACGATCGGGTGAGATCGCGCCAGGCGATGTCTTTGTCAGCACGATTTTCGGCGGGAAGTCCTAACGCGCGTTCGCCAATCATGTTGCGGTGGACTTCGGTAGTTCCTCCGCCGATTCGCGCTGAAAACTGACCCATCACCTGCATCTGCCAAAAACCTCCCTGCACCGCGGAATCTCCCGCCAACATCCCTGACGCGCCTTCGAGATCGACGGCAAGCTCAACCCGTTGCGATAGTGCGCCAGCGAACGCGTTTTTGAGCACCGACGCGTCGGGCGGCGTACCGCGTTTGTGCATGATGGCGGTCTGCATCCGCCAGCCGAGAAACGCCAAAATGCGTTCACGGGTGTACACCTCAGCAAGTCGCTGACGAACTATCGGATCGTCGGTGCGCCCACATTCACGAGCGAGTTCGAGCACCGCATCGAAGGTGCTGGCAAGTCCGGCGCCGCCGATCATTCCCGATTCGCTTGCCAGAACCGTTCGCGCCACGCCCCAGCCTTCGTTGATCTCACCGACCACATTGGCTACCGGAATTCGCACATCGGATAAAAACACTTCGTTGAAGTGAGAAAGTCCAGTCGCTTGGACAAGCGGCCGTATCTCTAATCCTGTCGAGCGCATATCGACAATGAAAAACGTAATGCCTCGATGCTTCGGAGCATCGATATCGGTCCGAGCGATCAAGATGCCGAAATCAGCATGATGGGCACCAGATGTCCAAACTTTCTGGCCATTGACGACCCATTCCTGTCCATCAACCTCGGCTCGGGTCGCGAGGGCAGCGAGATCGCTTCCTGCCCCTGGCTCACTAAAAAGTTGACACCACAATTCGTCGCCTCGCAGCAGAGGACCGAGATAGCGCGCTCGTTGTTCATCATTGCCATGGCGCATGATCGCCGGGCCGACAAGTTGTTGAGATGCGCCAATAAAGCCGCTGGTCACGTCAAAGCGCCGAGCTTCTTGGTTGAAAATAATACTTTCACTGGGGGTTCCACCGCGGCCGCCAAATGCTTTCGGCCAGGCGATTCCCGCCCATCCATTGTCGTACAACGTTGATTGCCATTCAACACATTTCGCCTGGTACTCGCGCTGAACAGTCAGATCACTCGCGACTCCGCCGCGAGACCAGTCCGCGTCAGTTCCGGTCTTGAGCTGCGCGTTCGCTTCGAGGAATGTCCGCACTTCGGCGCGAAAATCGGCGTCGGTCGGAGTGTCGTCGAAATGCACCAATGGCTCCTGACGTTAAGGCAGGTGCATAGTAGAACAGGTTCTCGTTCCCCCGGGTATGGCAATCGGCTCGCTGGCTCGATCGTCGGCGTGACCGCCGGCGCAAGAACCGGGTACGGCCGCCGGGTAGCCCGGATGTCGGCCAAGGCGCCGAGCGGGCATACTTCGACGATATGGTCCGCCGTTCCGATCCTTCTCGAATCACCATGTCGTTGCTGACCGTTGCCATGGTGGCGGCCTCCGCGGTCGGATTCGTCGGTTGCGGCGGGGGTGATGCGTCGACTTCAACTACGACATCAATCAGCGATGCCGAAACGACGTCGCTCGATCCACTTGCCGGAAACGGTGCCGATCCAGCAACGACGCCGAACATTCGAGTTTTCAGCGACCCAAGCCAGACGATCAGCGTCGATGTGGGAGAGCAGTTCGCTATCGTCCTTGAAGCCGATCCTGCGTCCGGCAATAGCTGGCAGGCGATCGGCTATCCCGATCCGGCCATGATTGTCGTGATTGGCTCAGAATTTCGATCCCCGGATGTACTAGCTGTGCCGACGACATCTGTCGTCGTTGACTCGACCGACACGACTGGCGCGGTACCGCCATCGACCGAAGCAGCCAAGCCGGCGGCTACTCAGGTCATGCGCTATGGCGCGCGCTCCCCTGGCACCACCGCGATCAAACTGCGTTACGGCCCGCCGGGTTCACTATCAACCGACGACAAATCAGTGACCTTTAGTGTTGTCGTTTTTGATTCGCGCATTCCGACTACGACCGCACCGCCCATTGATCCGCTTTCCACAACCACACTGGCGGCAAAAACGACGCAAAAGACACTGGCTCCGAAACCGAAAACGACGACGACAAGTGCAGCACGAACAACGACGACCAAATGAGTTCAACCGCAAGCAGCCCAGCAGTTCAGGCACGCAGTACCGGCACGTGAACCAACCAGGCCCAGCAATCCCGGTAGATCAAACCAACGTGTCGAGAATTCCTGCCATCGCATCGGCCCAGTCGTCACGGGTTCCAAAGGCCGGTTCGAGCGCATAGGCCCGTTTCAAGTAGAGGTGGGCGTCGACCTCCCAGGTGTATCCCATCCCGCCATGAACTTGAATGCAGGTTTTCCCGTTGGTGAGCGCTGCTTCGGCGGAAGTCAATTTTGCCGAAGCCACCGCGCGCTCGATTGAGCCCACCTCGGGGTCATCAAGCGTGACGCCAGCGGCATAGACCGCGCCGCGAGCGACCTCGCCCCGAGCAAACATGTCGGCCATTAGGTGTTTCAAACTTTGGAACGAACCGATCGGCCGGCCAAATTGTTGACGATCCTTGGCATAGGCCACTGCCAATTCAGTCGACGCAGTCGAAATGCCCAGCAGCAATCCCGATGTGAGCGCGGCGCCCTGCAAGCGCAATTTCTTTGCTTGGTCAGCATCAGCGATCTGAGTACCTTCCGGCAACTCGCCGCGCACACGACCAACCGGGGTCAGCGGATCAAGTGGATCAAGTACGGCGAACTCAAGCTTCGATGCATCGGTCGACCAAAGCCCACGGTCATCAGCGATCACCACGACATCGACAACTCCGGGAAACTCGACGAGCGCGCTGGGATCGTCCCGGTCAATTCCACTGACGATGATGTCTCCGCCCGCGGCCCCATCCACAATCCCAGCCATCAGGTGAGTCCACACCAGCGGACCAGGAACGAGGCCACGACCCAACTGCTCAAACGCCAACACGGCGTCTGCCCATCCAAGTTCGGCACCCCCGTCGGCCTCGCTGAGTCGCAAGGAAAACACCCCCATGTCAGCCATCTGACGCCAGAGGTCTCGCCGCACCCCACCTTCATCGGCAAGGTCCCGCACTGTTGCCATCGGGAACCGCCCCTCGATGAACGATTGAACTCCGTCGACTAGCGCGACCTGTTCGGTGCTCAAATCAAAATCCATGCTGTCTCCCTACGACGGGTCGCCGCGACTCGACGCGCCCGCGTTGTTGGCTATTCACGAGGCAATCCCAGGATGCGTTCGGCGATGATGTTGCGCTGGATTTGACTCGTCCCCGCAGCGATTGAAAACGACGTACTGCGCACGCGCTCGGCAACGAAACTTCCCGACGGCCACTCACCGACATTTTCCAGCGCAAGGCCACCGCGTTCGAGCACCTTCATCGCCACGTCCGTCACCCGCTGATAGAGCTCGGAATAGACCACTTTCATGACCGAACCCGCCGGACCAGGCACGCCATTTCGAGCTGCTTGCGCCAAATTGCGTTTCGTCATGGCCCACAACGCGTCCATTTCGGCCTGGATGTGACCAATCTCGCGTCGTAGTGCAACGTCTTCCCACGCGGTAGCACTGCGGCGGGTAACCAGTCGCGCCAGGCGCACCAGATCAGAAATCATGCGATCGGTTTCAACCAAGTCCGATACAAAGCCAGTGCCCCGTTCAAACCCAAACGTCACCATTGCCACGCGCCAGCCGTCATTTTCCAGACCGACGCGATGAGCGACTGGGACTCGCGCCTCATCGAAAAACACTTCGCTAAATTCCGATGTCCCGGCGATGGTGTTGATCTCGCGAATCTCAATGCCAGGCGTATCCATCGGGAACATGATCCAAGTAATGCCTTTGTGCTTGGGAGCGTCGGTATCAGTACGAATCAGCAGCTCGCACCAGTCGGCGACCTGCGCATGACTCGTCCAGGTCTTCTGACCGGAAATCACGTACTCGTCACCGTCACGAACCCCTCGGCAACTCAGCGAACCCATGTCGCTTCCGGCATTTGGTTCGCTAAATCCCTGACACCAAACTTCATCACCCCGCAAAATTCGGGGCAGGTGTTCCGCCTTCTGCTCAGCGGTCGCTTCGGTCATGATCGTTGGGCCGGCGTGCAAGGTGCCCACGAAATTAACCCCGACATACGGCGCACCCGCGCGAGTGGTCTCTTCGAGATAAATCAGCTGCTCAACGAGGGTTGCGCCCCGACCGCCGTATTCGGTCGGCCAGCTAATGCCCGCATAGCCGGCTTCGAACAGGCGCCGCTGCCAATCGGTGTCGTAACTGCGTCGACCCGCCCAATCATGAGCTGATGGCTTTGCCGACAATGTTGGCAGTTCCTCGGCGAGCCATTGCCGCAGCGCGGCGCGGAATGTTTCATCGGATTCTGAATAACGAAGGTCCACTCGGTACTCCTCTAACGCCGGCGAACCGACCGCGCAACATGTCTGGCCATGTTAGCGACGACAGTCTCGCCATCGCTATCCGCGCCTCATCTGTCGCTAGCCGCGGTTGGTGCTCATGTTTCTCGTCGATCGCAGCCAGCAAGCGAGCCGTGGCGCGACCTCGTGTCAGCTAGCTGCTGCTCGGGCCCGCAATTGGTTCTTGACTACTTTGCCCATCGCGTTCATCGGCAGCTCATCAACAACTTCGATGCGTCGAGGGACTTTGTAATTCGCCATGTGTTCGCGACACCAACTTTGCAGTTCCGCAGGGTCGATAACCGCACCTGGACGAGCGACGACAAATGCGATGCCGACTTCGCCCTGTCGATCGTCAGGCACCCCGACAACCGCGACCTGACCGATGAACTCATTGGCCAACATCAGGTTTTCAATTTCAGCTGGATAAGCATTGAAACCACCGACGATGTACATATCTTTCATTCGGTCAGTGATCCGCAAGTATCCCCGTGCGTTCATGACACCGATATCACCCGTATGCAGCCATCCCTCAGCATCAATTGCGGCCGCAGTCTCGGCTGGGTCGTCGACATAACCCTTCATGACCGTGTAACCACGAATCACGACTTCACCCGGTTCGCCGCGGGCGACTTCAGTTCCAGAGGCATCGACGCACAGCACTTCAAGACCGGGAATTGCCCGACCTGACGTTGTGGCCAATGTTTCGGCGTCGTCGTCGTATCGACACATCGTGGCAATGCCGCACGATTCGGTCAGGCCGTATCCGGTAATCACGGTCTCAAATTCCAATTCGCGGTGCATTCGATGAATAAGTTCGACCGGAATCACCGCCGCACCGGTCACTGCAAGACGCAGCGAGGACAAATCGGCGCTCAAAAAATCGGGATGGTTTAGCAACGATTGGTACAACGTCGGTGGGCCAGGAAGCATCGAAATTCGATCCTCGGCGATGCGGCGCATGACATCGGGAACATCAAAGACCAGCTGGGGATACAACGTCGAGCCAGTCATGATCGACGCAAGAATCCCGGCTTTGTAGCCGAAGGCATGGAAGAACGGATTCACCACCAAATATCGGTCGGTTTCGCGCAAGCCAACGACATTGGCCCAATCGCTGAATGCCCGAAGGTTTTGTCCGTGAGTCGTCATTACCCCTTTTGGATTCCCAGTCGTTCCCGACGTGAACAGCACATCTGAGGGATCGTCGGTAGTAACGGCTAGAGCTCGCGCTTCGGCAATCGCCGAATCGATCTCGTCACCCGACCGCAAAAAATCAGTCCAGGTACGACATCCATCGGAAGCTGCGCCGCGTAATACAACGATCGATTCGAGGTCAGGCAAGCCATCAACCGGACGCGCATCTACCCGAGGACCAAGCGCGCCTCGAAGAAGTTCGACGTAGTCGGTATCAAGAAAATCGGTAACCGTAAACAGCACCTTTGCGCCACTGTGTTTGAGCACATAACCCGCTTCGGCACCTTTGAAGCGCGTGTTCAGCGTTACGAGAACGCCGCCGGCACTTTGCAAACCGAGCGCTGCCACTATCCATTCGTAGATATTCGGCGCCCAAATTGCCGCCGTATCGCCGGGCGAAATCCCCGTCGCGATACATGCTCTTGCTGCTTGGTGAACTGCTGCTGCTAAGTCTTGATAACTGAGCGTGACCGCGCCGTCGACGATTGCTCGACGCCCTCCATGCAATTCCGCCGCCCTGCGCACAAGCTTCGGATTGGTCCCCCATTTGAGGTCGCCTCGCACTCCGTCATCATCTGCCATGCGCGAACCGTAGCGCTCGCGAACCACCTCATTGCAAAGATTGTGATGGCGACGATCCGACGACGAATTGCCCGCGCAGTAACGTCGCCTCGTGCCCTCACCTTCGCCGAATCTCGCGACCGATACCGACAACGTTGCAAACCTCTTTCGTTGGCTCGCCGACTCAGAGTTCCGTGGCTACAGCCCGCTCTATGAACACCTCGCCCGTCAGATCGCGGACGAGCTTTGGATATGCGAACTCATCACCAGCCATAGTCGTTCGCCTTATGCCGCGGTGCTGTTCCTTGACTGTGTGCGCCTCATTACCCTCGAAAATCCTGATCTCCCGCTGAGTCATCACTACGCGGCAATTGTCAACGGCCAAAACCCGTTAGATCCCGATCCATGGCCGATCTTTTTTGCGTTCGTTAAGGAGCGGCGAGACCAACTCGGCACGTTGTTAGAAAGTCACGCAATTCAAACCAACGAGGTTGGGCGGTCGGCCGCGTTACTCCCCGCCTTTGAACTAGTGCAGCGCGAGTTTGGCAGGCCACTCGGACTCATTGAGATTGGATGCAGTGCTGGGCTCAATCTTTTTCTTGATCGATTTCGCATCGACTACGGCGACGCCGGGTCAGCTGGTCCAACCGATTCGGAAGTTCGCTTGACCTGTGACGTTCGCGGCCACCTGCGCCCACCGATTCCTGATGAGCCACTCGCAATTGCATCTCGATTAGGTATCGACATCGATCCCATCGACGTCACCGACCCGACCGCGACGCAATGGCTCGAAGCGTGTATCTGGATCGATCGGCCTGAGCGACTCAGTCGGCTCCGCTCCGCAATCGATTTAGCGCGAAGAGAACCGCCGGAAGTGTTACGCGGCAACGCAGTTGAGCTCATTGCCGACGCCATCGCCGCGATTCCTGACGACGTCGTCGCGTGCATCGACTCGACCTGGGTGCTGGCCTATCTCAGTGCCGACGAGCGCTCAACGCTGCACGCGATGTTGGACGAGTTTGGTTCTCGGCGCTCCCTCGCCATGGTGACGGCCGAATACCCTGGCAACGTCCCGTGGTTGCCGGAATCGATTCCGCCTGAACCCATCGTTGGCCACAAAGCGCCAACCGAACTTGGTCTTGGGCTTTGGGACCACGGCCGAACCGAACACCGCGGGCTGGCTTGGATGCAGCCCCATGGCCAATGGCTCTACTGGGTCGACAAATCTTCCGCTTCAGCCTAAGCCCCTCAGATCAGGGCATCCGCGTCCGATACCCAAGTGGCATCTATCGTTATTTCGCTTTGGGGCTCGCGGGAGCATGGCAACTGCAGGGGTGATCGGTTTTTCAACCGAGAACTTCCTACCGTTGCGCTCGGCCGCCATCGTTCCTTCGGCGGCACCTTCATCCGTAACCGGCTGATCCCGCTCAATGAGGAGATGGTTCTTATGCCGAAGGCCCCTAAAAGTTCGTCGCCGTCTCCTGCAGACCAAGCAAAGGCGACGTCCAGTTCGTCGCCGAGTCGTCATCTCGTGTGCGCGTACTCACCGCGCTGGCTGAGTGGACCAACGCCATCATTCGAAGGTCTCGTCGCGTCTTGGTCACCGACCCATGAGTCTGAAGACCACCTCGACGAACGGGCCTAGATGGGCGGCTCGATCCGAACTCGCGCGCTGCGCGTAAAGTCACACCCATGAGTCCAACGGCGTGGCGACGAACAGCCGCTCGTGTCGTGCTGCTGAATCGTGAACGCCACGTTTTGCTGCTGTCGGCATCCGACCCATTCGATCGGTCGAAACGACCTTGGTGGGAAATCCCCGGCGGCGGAATTGATCCCCATGAGTCAAGCCACGATGCTGCCCGGCGCGAGCTTTACGAAGAGACCGGCATAACCGACGTGGAAATCGGACCGTGCGTCTGGACGCAGCATTCGGTATTTGACTTCGCGGGGATTCATTTCGACCAACACGAGCGGGTGCACGTCGCGTGGTGCGATGACGCTCACGATGTCAACCCCGCTGGTCTCGAAATGCTTGAGGCCGCAGCCTTTTCGGGGCATCGCTGGTGGGACCTTGATTCGCTCCTCGCCAGTGACGAACCGGTGCTCCCCCATCGGTTACGAGAGTTTCTCCCCGCATTGGTCGCCGATGAATTGCCGAATGAACCGCTCGACATCACCCACAACCCGCCAACCTAAATCACCGGGCTCAACGTCCCGGCCAGCCGCGCTGACTAGCGGTATTGATCGAGCATGAGGTGGGCGGCCGAGATCAGTTCGTCACCCGACGCATCGATCCCTTCCCAGCCATTCACCCATGCCAACAATGATGAGAACCAGACATACCCCAGCGCGCGCTTAATCCGGGCTTCCAGTTCCGGGTCGAAATCGGGGCCAAACGCCATGGCTTGGATACGGCCCATAACTTGATCCATTTCGTCCTTGCATCCGGTCACCGACGGATCGGGCGAAGACAGCGCGGTGACGACTGCCGCGCTGAGTTCAGGCTGTTTTTCCATCGCCCGAGATGCTCGGCGCAAAATCTCGACCATGCGCTCGACCGTGGTCTCGCCTTTGGGTGGACGCATGCGGATGCGACTTTCAAGGTCCGTGATCCACTGCACCTGAACTGCGGCGAGCAGATGATCCTTCGAGGTGAAATAGCGATAGATCGTGCCTAACGCAACTTGTCCTCGCGTCGCGACATCGCGCATCTGGACCGCGTCATATCCGCCTTCAGCACCAAGTTCGAGCGCGGCTCGGATAACTCGTTGACGACGTGCCGCTTGCCCCGCGGTGAGCTGGTCGCTGGATTGTGCTGGTTCGCCCGCCGCCAGATCTTCGGAAGTCTCAGCCATGTTCGAGCGACACTACTTGGCGTCTCGGGGCAGGCCTAGGACTCGTTCACCAATGATTGAACGCTGCACCTCGTTGGTTCCGCCGGCGATCGAAATCGCGGTCGCTTGCAAAAAACGCCACGTCAGCATGTTGGAACCATCGTCGGCATCGCCTTCGAGCATTCCCGCCGGTCCTTGCAAGCGTTTGCCGAGCGAACCCATTTCTTTGAGGTGACCGGCCATAAACAACTTCATGACCGACGTTTCAGGACCGGGCGGCAAGCCGTGGGCCATCGATGTACGCGCTCGATAGCCAAGATAGGTAAGGATTTCCGTCCGGGCGTGAGCTGCGGCTAATTCCTGTCGGACACGAGGGTCATCGGTTAACCCACGGAGGCGAGCGAGATCGATAAGCGCGCCCAGGTCCGTCATGTGGGAGCCACCACCGATCATCGCCCGCTCATTGGCCAGCGTGTGGATCGCGGCGCGCCATCCTTCGTTAAGTTGCGCTGCACCGCCGAGTACTTGGTCAACCGGAATTTCCACGTCGGTAAAAAACACTTCGCTGAAGTGAGACTCGCCGGTGATCTGCTTGAGCGGCCGAATCTCGATGCCCGGCGATTGCATATCGACGAGGAAATAGGTGATTCCGTGGTGCTTCGAGGCCGTTTGGTCGGTTCGCGCCAACAAAATGCCCCAATGGCTCGTTTCGGCATTGGACGTCCACACTTTTTGACCCGTGACCACAAAGTGATCACCATCTCGTACCGCGCCAGTTTGCAGCGCCGCGAGATCGCTACCCGCTTCCGGTTCGCTGAAGAGTTGGGCCCACATCTCGTCGCCCTTCAACATCGCGGGAATGAATCGATGCCGTTGCTCGTCAGTTCCGAAGGCCAAGATTGCCGGACCGACCATGTTGTGTGAAACCATGAAGGCGCCGGTGCTCACGCCATAGTCAGCCATCTCCTGGGCAAAAATGACCTCCTGCATCAAGGTGCCACCCTGACCATACCAATCCTTTGGATAACTGATACCGGCGCGACCGGCGTCCCACAGGGTGCGTTGCCACTCAGCCGAACGAGCCATCAAATCTTCGTTATCCATGCTCGAATTAAAAAAACCATCAGCAAAATCGCCGGGGTCGCCACGGCGCACAGCATTGGCATCAAGCCATTCGCGTGCCTCGGATCGAAACGATGCTTCTTCGGGAGAATCCTCAATGTCCACGACGGAACGATAACCCGTTCTAGTTCCGGCACACTGTTGGTCGTGAACAACCAGTCTCCTGCCGCCAAAAACCCGTCATGAGTGGTCGCATCGGGCCAAGCCCTCGGCGCATGTGGTGGAATGGCCTGACGAGGCGCTGCCCGGTTTGCGGGCAAGGTCACCTGTTTCACCGTTGGTTCACCATGGTCGCCAATTGCCCCCGATGCGGGCTTCGATTCGAACGCAGCGAAGGCCACTGGACCGGCGATTTAGGGCTCAACACGATCGTGAGTTTCACCGTCGTGTTCGGCGTGTTGCTCGGCGGGTTCCTCTTGACCTATCCCAATGTCCCCGGAACCGAACTGCTCATTGCCACTATCGGTGCCGCGATCATGGTGCCGATTGCGTTTTTCCCGCTGTCTAAAACGATTTGGCTTGCGATCGACTTACAGTTGCGACCCCTTGAAGCTCATGAGCTCGATGAGCCCAACCGATGGACCATCGACGAACAATGAACCATCATGGACATGATTGTCCCGATACCGTATTCGTTGCCGACAAGTACCTTCGAGTTCTTCATCCAATTGCGCTCGCCCCAATTAGCTACCTCGTCCGCCCCGAGATCACCGGCGGAGGTCATCATCTGTGAGTAATCAGTCGAGAGTCATTGCGGTCGCCTGCGGTTTAGTGGTGATTGGCTTTGTCATTGCAGTGGCAAGCCATGCGCCGACCGGCCTGTTGGTCGTTGCGGGCGGAATCATCGTCGCGGGCGCGGCGCTGCGGTTCATCAAACCTGATTCCGACGACGATGCCGACCTTGACGGCGATAGCGACCAGGCCGCCTCAACATCGTTGGGCCTGGGTTCCAAAACCGAGCCGTTAACTCCGTGGACTCCCGAAGGCGGCTTTTCGACTTGGCTTCCAAAGGAAGAACTACCGCCGCGCATTCCAACGGCACCGGTCGCTCCCATCTCACCAGCTCCTGAGCCTGGTTCATCGTGGAGTGATAACTGGTCCAACGATTTCGAAGGGATCGAAGGTTCCGCAACCTACGGCGAGACAAGTCCGCTAAACGATCTCGTCGGATTCGACTCGGTTGACCCCATCGCCGAAGTCCAGCGAATTGACCATTGGACCGCCACCGTCGGCGGCGAGTTCGAACCAGGCACCCTTGTCGACGACGATGCTGCGAACCATCCCGGCGACGCGCACGGAAACGTTGCGGTCAATGAAAACGTCACTGATTCGGCCGATATCTTGGCCGCCAGCCAAGCAACTGAACTCACAGTTGCAGATGGTGAACAAACTGAACTTCAGCGACTGCTCACCAAGGTGCAAGCACGGCTCAGCGCTTATGAGTGACCATTTCGCAAATTGAGTTGAGGTCGCGAACTACCCTGCGACCATGCGAACTCGACTAACTGACATCCTCGAAATCGAACACCCCGTGATGCTTGCTGGCATGGGAGGCGTGTCCTATGCCGAATTGGTTGGCGCGGTTAGCGAAGCCGGCGGCTTTGGCTGCATGGGCGCGTCCACCATGGGGCTCGAAACGATGATCGACGAGATCGCATCGGTTCGACGGCTCACCGATAAACCCTTCGGGGTCGACCTGCTGACTGCCTCGCCTGGCGACATGGAAACCCAAGTGCGCGCCATCATCGCTGGCGGAGGTCGAGTGTTTGTTGCCGGCCTCGGCGTGCCGCGCGACGTCATTGACATCTGCCACCAAAACAACGTGCTGGTCATCAACATGTGCGGAAAAGTTCACCATGCCATCGCCGCAGTTGAAGCGGGCTGCGACATCGTGGTTGCGCAAGGTACCGAAGCGGGCGGTCACACCGGGCAAATCGCCACCATGGCGTTGGTGCCACAGGTCGTTGATGCAGTCGGCGATCGGGTTCCAGTTGTTGCTGCCGGCGGACTGTTTGACGGTCGAGGGTTGGCCGCGTCACTTGCACTCGGCGCCGAAGGCGTGTGGATGGGCACCCGCTTCATTGCGACCCCCGAGGCTCGTGCGGTCGCAGGTTACAAAGATGCGCTGCTGGCCATCGACGAAACTGGAACGGTGATCACTCGGGGTTACACCGGCAAGACTTGCCGAGTCGTACGCAATAGTTATACCCACTATTGGGAATCGCATCAGGCCGACCTTCAACCATTCCCCGCTCAGTTCATGCGATCGATGAATGATGGCGCGAATCATCTCGGACTGGATGAGACCACGCCCGACATTGATCCTGAAAAAGAGTTTTGGCCAAGCGGCCAAGGCGCCGGCGGAATCGATCAACTGGTGCCGGCCGGCGAGCTTGTTCGCCAAATCGTCGCCGAAGCCGAGGCCGTGCTCAATCGGGTTTCAACGCTGACCTAAACGCGACAACCCGACCTCAACGCAACCTGACCTCAACGCAACCTGACCTCAACGCGTCGACCAAGGTCCGCCTACTGCGACCATGCTTTGATCTTTTCAATCGTCTCGACTGCGTCGGGTCCGACCGGGGTCAAGTTGAGTGTGCCTACCCCTGCTTCCTTAAACGCTGCGATGCGCTCTTTAACCCAGCCTTCCGGACCGCAAAGGTTGGTCAAAGCCAAGAAGTCAGCGGGAACATTGGCCGCTGCTTCGTCTTTCTTGCCAGCGAGATACAAGTCCTGGATCTCGGCTGCCTCAGCCTCGTAGCCGTAACGGCATGCCAAGTCATTGTAAAAATTCTTTCCCTTGGCACCCATCCCGCCGATATAGAGCGCGGCCATGGGTCGAGCGAATTCCGCAACCTGCGCTGCATCTTCGCCGATAGCGACGAGTCCACCAGCCACCACCTCAAGCGGTCCGAGTTCGGGGGCGCGTTTTGCCGCACCAGCGGCGAGGTCGGCACCCCACACGTCGTTTGCTCGCTCAGGAATATAAAAAAGTGGAAGCCACCCGTTGGCTAACTCTGCCGTCATCTCGACATTCTTTGGACCGAGCGACGCGACATAAATGGGGATCGAATCACGCACGGGATGGGTGATGAACTTCAGCGGTTTGCCGAGTCCGGTCCCCTGCTCAGGCGGAAGCGGAAGCTTGTAGTACTTGCCGTCGTAGACCAACTTCTCGCGCTTCCACGCCATGCGGCAAATGTCGATGACCTCACGCGTGCGAGCCAAAGGTGCCTGATAGGGAACCCCATGGAACCCCTCAATCACCTGCGGCCCTGACGCTCCAAGGCCGAGGATGAAGCGACCTTCGCTCACATAGTCAAGACCGGCAGCGGTTTGCGCAATCAGCGCAGGGGTACGGGTATAGATCGGCAAAATTGCCGCACCAATTTGAATCGTCTCGGTGGTAGCCGCGAGGTACCCCATCATGGATGGGCCATCGAAGCCATAGGCCTCGGCAACCCAAACCACATCAAGACCAGCTTTTTCATAGTCCGAAACCAAACGAGCCGATTCACGAAATCCACCGGCATACGGGACCTGCATCGCGAGCTTCATGCGGCGCTCCCGTTGGCAAGTTCAGCCTGCCGAGCAATGCGCTTCGCTTCGAGTTCCGCCGAGCGCTCATCGGCGAGTCGGCCACGTTCACGTGCCGCCCAAGCATCGACGGTCATGAGATCGTCGGCATTAAGCATGCCTCGTTCGATCCGTCCTTCAAATACCACCCGATAGCGAACCCAGGTCAAACCATTGATCAACATGATCTTGCCGGGTGTACCCGCAGCGATACCTGGAAGGTCGCGCCCTGCCACCACTTTTTGGTGCTGAGTGAACAGCACCTCGTCAGTTTGCTTCGCCATCAGCGTGTTCCTTTCTGCGGTTCATCGGTCGGTCAAGGAAGATCGTTGGGAATCAAGTGCGTCGGGCATCAGCCCACGTGAGGCCAGCTTCGACATCGATGTCATGGGGAAGGTCGAGGACGCGTTCAGAAATGATGTTTCGTTGCACATCGCCCGTGCCACCGCCGATCGTAAGTGCCTGGGAGAAGAGCCACCCGTAATGCCAAATCCCGGGGTCGGCGCCTAGCGGGTGGCCATCGGTGAGCATCGCCTCCGCGCCACAAAGTTCTTGGGCCAAATCCATGATGTGTTGGCCATGTTCGTCCGCCAGCACTTTACGCACTGAGGCCTCGGGGCCTGGAGCTTCGCCGTGAATGGCAGCCGTGACCGTCCGCAGTCGAATCAATCGCAGAATCTCATCATGTATATGCAACGCGGCGATGCGTTGACGAAGGTGCGGATCGGTAACACCGCCTTGGTGACGGATGAGGTTTAGCAAGTCCTCAGCAGTGGGCCCCAAACCCCAGAGCGCGCCGCCGCCGGAAAGTGAAACCCGCTCGTTCCCAAGCGTGACTTTGGCCAACGACCATCCTTCATTGATTTCGCCAACCACATTGGCGGCTGGCAATCGCACGTCGGTCAGAAACACTTCATTAAACGTGTGGGCTCCGGTCATTTCAATGATCGGCCGAATCTCAACGCCGGGTGCATCCATCGGGCAAATGAAGTATGTGATGCCTTTGTGTTTCGCGGAGTCAGGATTCGTTCGAGCGATGAGGATTCCAAAACTCGAGTGTTGCGCGAGTGACGTCCATATTTTCTGACCGTTGATTATCCATTCGTCGCCATCACGCACAGCACGAGTACTGAGATTTGCCAGGTCACTCCCCGCGCCGGGTTCGCTAAATAGTTGGCACCAAATTTCGTCGGCGGCCAAGAGCGGAAAGAGGTAACGCTCTTTTTGTTCTGGCGTGCCAGCATGCAGGATTGTCGGCCCGGCCCACCCGATCCCAATCTGATTCGATGGTCTGCGAACACCAGCGCGACGAAGTTCGTCATCGATAATCAGTTGATGAATCGGATCAGCATTGAGACCCCACGGCGCCGGCCAATGAGGAGCGACATAGCCGGATTCGGCCATCTCACGCCCCGTGGGTTCAGGATGTGCCGTTAGCCACGCGCGAATATCGACTCGTCGAGCATCACCTTCGTCGGGCATGTCAAAATCCACGGCCGAGACGCTACTCGGCGGCTAAGGAGATACCGAAACGACCCGGTAGCAATCCCCGTTCGCTCGGCTCAAGCTGTCCCTCGTACACTTCCGACGCTCTGATCACTTCTGCCCAAGGGGAACCCATGCCGGCCTGGAATTTTGCATCGATCTGGGAAACCGCAGCCGACACCAATGCCGACCAACCTGCGGTCATCCAAGGCAACCGAATGGTGACGTGGCGCGAATTTGATCAGCGCGCCGACGGCATCGCCCAAACGTTGCTTGATCGCGGCGCTCAGCATCAAGACAAAGTCGCGCAGTATTTGTATAACTGCCCCGAGTACCTCGAGTCGATGTTCGCGGCATTCAAAGCCGGACTCGTGCCAGTCAACACCAACTACCGATACGCCGATGATGAACTGCGATACCTCTGGGACAACGCCGATGCGGTCTGCGTCGTTTTCCACGGCAGTTTCGGTGAGCGCATCGAGCGAATCCGCGCGTCGCTTCCCAAAATCAAAACATGGCTTTGGGTCGACGATGCCAGCGGTCCCTGTCCGGAGTGGGCGATGCCTTATGAGTCGGCAGTTGGCAACGCCGACGGTCGAGTTAACGCGCCATGGGGCCGTGGCGATGATGACCTCCTGTTGATGTACACCGGGGGCACTACAGGGATGCCCAAAGGCGTCATGTGGAGGCAAGACTCCCTAGTCAAGGCGGTAGTTTCGACCGCGAATGCGCTCTATCTCGGGCCCGTCGACTACGACGCAGTGCGCGAGTTGCTTTCGACTGCACCCCCGGGGGGCACCTTGCTCCCAGGACCGCCGCTCATGCATGGCACGGGGCAGTTCACCACCTTCATCGCGCTCAGCGGCGCCGGGCAGATCGTGCTGCTCGAAAATCACCATTTCGATAGTGAGGAAATGCTCGACACGGTTGAGAGTCGCAAGGTCAATTCGCTGATCATCGTCGGTGATGCGTTTGCCAAACCCATGGTGAAGGCCCTTGAAGCCAATCCCGGGCGATGGGATTTATCCAGCTTGTTCATGGTCACATCGTCGGGGGTCATGTGGAGCGAACCAGTCAAACAGCGCATGCTGGCCCACAATCCGAACATGCTGTTAATAGATGTGTTTTCGTCATCTGAAGCGCTAGGGATGGGTGCATCAATCTCTTCGGGCACACGCTCTGCTGACACCGCGAAGTTCACCCTGGGCGAAAATGCCCGAGTCGTCGGCGATGACGGCGTTGACGTGCAGCCAGGTTCCGGCGAAACCGGTCGAGTAGCGGTCCGCGGTTTTACCCCGATCGGCTATTACAAAGACCCCGAAAAATCAGCAGCCACTTTTGTGATGATTGACGGCCAGACCTACTCAATGCCGGGTGACTATGCCCGCATCGAAGCCGACGGCAGCCTCACCCTGCTCGGGCGAGGTTCGCAATGCATTAACACGGGCGGCGAAAAGGTCTACCCCGAAGAGGTCGAAGAAGTCTTGAAGGAACACTCCACCGTCATGGATGCGGTGGCAGTTGGCCTGCCGGATGAGAAGTTCGGCGAAGTCATCACAGCGGTCGTGCAATCTCACGATGGCGACGTCATCAACGAAGCTGATCTGATCGCGTGGGTCAAGACCCGATTGGCATCATTTAAAGCCCCGAAGCACATCGTGGCGATCGACACGATCGGCCGCGCACCAAATGGCAAGGTCGATTACAAGCGCATGAAGACCTACGCCGCGGATCAACTCAAAATCAGTCTCGATAGCTAGTTCCCTCTCGATTCGGGACCCGCCCTCGGCCGTAGCTAACGTGCCTGACGTTCTCAACGACACCATCAACAACAAAGCGAGGCACCCATGGCAGATATCGGATACGACGGCCAGGTCGCGATCATCACTGGCTCAGGCGGCGGACTCGGCCGCGAACACGCGCTCGAATTTGCGCGACGCGGTGCACGCGTCGTCATCAACGATTTCGGTGGAACGCTCAGCGGCGAAGGCAGCGCCGATGGGCCCGCTTACAAAACGGCTCAAGAAATCAATGATCTTGGCGGCGAGGCCGTCGCCAACATCGACACGGTAGCGACACCTGAAGGTGGCAAGTCAATCGTCCAAACCGCCATTGACGCATTTGGAACCGTCGACATTGTGGTGAACAACGCTGGCATCTTACGCGACAAGACATTCCACAACATGACCCCCGAACTGCTTGACCCCGTTATCGACGTGCACCTCAAGGGCGCGTTCTACGTCACGCAGCCGGCCTATGTGATCATGCGCGAGAAGGGCTACGGCCGCATCATCAATACATCGTCAAACTCGGGCATCCTGGGCAATTTCGGCCAATCAAATTACGGCGCAGCCAAGATGGGTCTCGTCGGCTTCACTCGAGTACTCGCTAACGAGGGTCGCAAACACAACATCATGGCCAACGCCATCGCTCCGGTGGCCAAGACTCGCATGACCGAAGAATTGCTCGGCGCAGTTGGCGATATGCTCGACCCAAAGTTGGTGACCCCGGTGGTGTGTTGGTTGGCTTCAGCCGACTGCGACACAACGGGTGAAGTTTACTCGGTCGCCGGCGGAATCGTCAGCCGATTCTTCATCGGGCTCACCCCCGGGTATTACAAGTCTGATCTCACGGTCGAAGATGTACGCGATCACTGGAGCGATATCCGTAACGAGGACGGTTACACCGTGCCCGAAGGACCCAACGACGAACACAAGAAGATCTTCGACACGATCAGCGGAAACTCCTAGGTCATCCAAGATGGCAACCTCCGGCAACGAACGGTTCGGCTCCGGCGACGCCCACGACTTCCTGGCTGTCGATTCGCTCCTTGAAGACGAGGAACGCCTGGTCAGAGACACTGTCCGGCAATTTGTCGGCGATCGGGTGTTACCCGATGTCGCCGAATGGTTCGAAGCGGGCACGTTTCCAAAATCCATGGCGCTTGAGATGGGCGCGCTCGGACTGCTGGGAATGCACCTAGACGGATACGGCTGCGCCGGGACCAGCGCGGTTGCCTACGGCCTGGCCTGCCTCGAACTCGAAGCAGGCGATTCAGGTGCGCGGAGTTTCGTCTCAGTTCAGGGATCACTTGCGATGTTCCCAATTTGGAAGTTTGGGTCCGAAGAGCAAAAACAACAGTGGCTTCCCGACATGGCTGCCGGCCGAGCCATTGGATGTTTTGGGCTAACCGAGCCCGACAGCGGAAGCGACCCAGCCAGCATGCGCACCCGAGCCCGACGCGACGGTGACGACTGGGTGCTCAACGGAACCAAGATGTGGATTACCAATGGCGGAATCGCCGACGTCGCGGTGGTGTGGTGTCGCGCCGAGGACGGTGACAGCAATGCGATTCATGGTTTCGTCGTACCGACTACTACGCGGGGATTCGTCACCAATGACATCCATCGCAAATTGTCGTTACGCGCATCGGTCACTTCGGAACTCGTGTTAACCGATGTACGTCTTCCCGACTCGGCTCGCCTGCCTGGGGTGTCGACAATGCGGGGACCGTTGTCGTGCCTCAATGAAGCTCGCTACGGAATACTTTGGGGAGCGACGGGCGCGGGCCGTGCATGTTATGAAGCTGCGCTTGCCTACTCGAAGGAGCGGGTGCAATTTGGCGTGCCGATTGCGTCGTTCCAGCTCACGCAACGCAAGCTGGTCGAAATGATGATTCGGGTCAACAAGTCACACCTTCTGTCACTTCATCTCGGACGAATGAAGGACCAAGGCCAACTCAGTTCCGCGCAAGTGAGCTTCGGCAAGATGGACAACGTTCGCGAAGCACTGTGGATCGCCCGTGAGGCTCGCGGCGTACTCGGAGCAAACGGCATCACCCTCGAGTATCCAGTCATCCGACACATGAACAATCTCGAATCAGTCTTCACCTACGAAGGCACCAACGAGATCCACACCCTGGTACTAGGCCAAGCCATCACCGGGATCAACGCCTTCAACTAACTCGCACGCCAGCAGACACGCAGACCTGCGCAACGCTGCGACCGTAGTTACTGACGGTTGGCTACCGGAGCACCGTGATGTGCAACGACTCGCCACAGTCCATCGATCCGTTCGAAGATGTTCAGCGCGCTGACGGTTGCTCCCGTTTCAGACCCGATAATGTTTTCGTCCACCGTTACCCAGGCCACATCGCCAACAATTTCGACGTGCTCGTCGGTGAGAATGAACTGGATGTGTTGCGGACCTTGAAACAACGCGACCCAGCTTGCGGCAATTGCGCCCCACCCACGCAACACTGTCCACCCGGGATGGGTGCAGGTAACTCGGTCCGAGTGGTGCCATAGATCAGACATCACATCAAAGTTTTGTGCCTCAAACGCTTCATAAAACTGTTGATTCAGACGGCGGATGGCCACGATATCCACTTCGTTCACGGTCGAACACTACGCAATTGCCAGTCGCGGCAAACTTTTTCTCAAGCCGGAGCCAGATTCGGCCGATGGTCCCAACGTGCCCACTCCGCTGACTACCTGGCAACGATTTGATGCCCTCCTGGTCAACCTGCCCCGAGGTTGGGTCATTGGCCACCGCGACGAAGCACGTTTAGTGCTCGGTCCATCGGGATCATTCGTTTTGGTCCCCGGCGCGTATGACTTGGCTCTCGCCGCTGAACAAGCCCACCGCCTTGCGCAACATTGCCGCACGGCCATGGCCCGTCACCTCAACTGGGTGCCGTTCGTTGACGCTGCCGTGGTGACCGCAACCGACCAAGCCGCCGAAATTGCCGCCATCATCGTTCCGATCGATTTGTTGACCGACTTGCTGACCCAAGGCCCCCAGGTCATCGATCCAATTGACATCAAACGAATCGAAGGACTCTTGTTAACTGGCGATCTTGACGGCTGGAAAGCGGGAACGTCGACAAGTAATGACAAGATTGCGGCGTGCGAACCCCCCCACCCCGTTCTGGCGCTGACGACCGTCGCCCTCTAGCCGATCTCGCCGGCTTCTCGCCGGTCGATTCGACCAATGGCGTCACGCTCGCCGTTCACCTACTCGCCGGCACACCTCAGGACCGACCCCTACTGCTTGCTCACGCAACGGGATTCCACGCACTTGCGTGGTTGCCACTCGCTCGACAACTCAACGGGTTTCAGGTCGTTGCGCCCGACTTACGCGGCCACGGCGACTCGACGCAACCGATCGACCGGGGTTTGGAATGGGATGGCTTTGCCGATGACATTCTCGCTGTTGTTGATGCGATGGCCGCAGCAGGGATCGCGACCACCGGACTTCTCGCCGCCGGTCATTCCAAAGGTGGAGCAGCCTTATTGCTCGCCGAGCAACGACGTCCTGGCACCTTTGGCGCACTGTATTGCTATGAACCCGTGGTGATGCCATCCGATGACGCGCTTGGCACCCCGTCTGATTCGGTCGGGGGCAACCTCCTGGCCGAAGGAGCATTGCGACGACGAGATCAATTCGCGTCGCGGGCCGAAGCCATCGCCAACTATTCGGGCAAACTGCCATTTTCGGCCCTAGACCCCGAGGCCCTTGATGCCTATGTTGACCACGGATTTGCTGATCAGGACGACGAAACGGTTCGCCTCAAGTGTCGGCCCGAACTTGAAGCAGCGGTGTATCGCATGGGCGGCACCCACCGGGCCTTTGATCACCTTGGCGATGTCCGGTGCCCGGTCACGATCGCAATGGGGATGACAAGCGCGTTTGGTCCGGCCGCCTTCGCCGCCCGCATCGCCGACGCCTTGCCACGGGGACGGCTCGAAACTTTTCCCGACCTGGGTCACTTCGGACCATTAGAAGATCCCCATCGCATTGCGACCCACATCATGGCTTCATTCAACTAACAACGGCAGCCCTCGACCGACCTGGGACGAGCAGTTTCCGATCGAACCGAGGGGCCAAGAGCACTCGAGGTGTCGTACCCGAGGCGTACCCTGATGCCATGTCATTGGACCTTCCCGCCAGCCTCTCGCCATCAAAAGTTTCCACCTTCACTGACTGCGCCCTGGCGTTTCGGTTTTCGAGTATCGACAAACTTCCCGAGCCGCCATCGGTTCCTGCTACCAAGGGCACGCTGGTCCATTCAGCCCTCGAACTCCTTTTTTGTCTACCAAGTGACGAGCGAACCCTTTCTGCCGGGCTAACTGCGCTCGACCAGGCAATGGATGCCATCCGAACCGATCCCGAGTTCTCCGAACTTCATCTCGATGCGAAAGCCGAGGCCGCCTTCCTTGACGACGCCGAGCGACTGGTTCGGCGCTATTTCGACCTCGAAGACCCTCGAACCATCGTGCCAATCGGTATCGAACTCAAACTCGAAGCCACCATCGGCGATCTTCGTTTGCGCGGAATCATCGACCGACTCGAACTCGACGCCGACGGCAGACTGGTCGTTACCGACTACAAGACCGGTCGGGTGCCGCGCAAAGATCAGCTCCAGAACAAACTCGGTGGCGTTTATTTTTATGCGTTGTTATGCGAGCGCATATTCGGGCAGCGACCAGCCAAAGTGCAATTGCTTTATCTCACTGAACCCACGGCGATCGTGACAGTTCCGACCGAACAGTCAATCCGCGGACTCGAACGTAAAGTGACGGCGATCTGGTCTGCAGTCGAGCGCGCCTGCGCAACTGAGGATTTCCGCCCCAAACCATCGAAACTATGCGACTGGTGTGCATTCCAAGCTTTTTGCCCCGCATTTGGTGGAAATCCAGACGACGCAAAGCAGGCAGCGCTGATCTCGTAGCATCGGGTCGTGACGTTGAAACCCGATGATGCTGAAAACGACCATGGTTTCGACCGGCTACCTCAACCGGCGCTGTCACCCATTGACCGATTCGATGCTGCCGTCGATCGCGCATTTGACCACCTACGCGGCAATCCCGTTGCGGATCGAATCTTTTACACTGCAACCGAACTCGGCGATTTTGGTTTGATTTGGGTATTCATTGGCGCGGTTCGAGGTTTGCAGTCCGATCGAGACCTGCGAACCGCGGGGCGACTCACCGCTACGTTGGCTGTTGAGTCCGTGCTCGTTAATGGCGTAATGAAGCAGTTTTTCAAGCGCGAGCGGCCGGTATCGCAAGAGCCCCGGCCGCACAAAATGCGGATCCCAATTACGACGAGTTTTCCCAGCGGCCACTCGAGTACCGCAGTCGTGGCAGCAATGCTGCTGTCTGAAGCGCGTCCCAAATCGGCACCGCTGTATTGGTCGGTCGCCGCAATTGTTGCGACCAGCAGGATTCACGTCCGTATTCACCACGCCAGTGATGTCGTTGGTGGGGTCGCAACCGGGCTCGTAATCGGCACCGTAGCCAGGTCAATTTGGCGCCGCATGGGGACGATTTCTTGACTCCGGGAATGTCTAGACCTTTTTCGGGGTTTCGACCGGCATGACTCTTTCCTTCTCCGTCAACTGGGACTACCGGTGCCCATTTGCTCGCATCGCCCACGAACATCTACTCGAAGGGCTCCGCGATGGCGCCGACTGGGATGTCACCTTCGTCCCGTTTTGCCTGGGCCAAGCCCACGTCGAACCGGGCCAACCCGACATCTGGGACACACCTGACCTCGACACTGGCCTACTCGCGTTGCAGGCGGCAGTGGTCATTCGAGACACCATGCCCGATCAGTTCTTTGCAATGCACCACGCTTTTTTCGAAGCTCGACACGCTCACGGAGCGCAACTTCGCGACGAGAAAACGGTCCGAACGATTCTGCAAGACGGAGGTGTCGACGCCGATGTTGTCTTCGCCGAGATTGCGACCGGTAATCCGCTCGCGAAAGTCCGTGCCGAACATGAAGCCCTAGTTGCCAATAATGAAGTGTGGGGATCACCAACGTTCATCGCGAACGACAAAGCTGCATTCGTTCGGCTGATGGCATCTCCCGGCGGCGACGTGGCGCTAGCGCGACGCACGATCGAACGCATAATTGACATGCTCACCGATTGGCCGGAACTCAACGAGTTCAAGCACACTCAGGTCAGCCGATAACCATCCGGCATCGGCTCGCCTAGCCTAGAAGCGATGCCCACATCTGACGAGCGCGCAAGCGACCACAGCCCCCGCGCCGCGGAACGCGAATTGTCGAGCGGGCACCGCATGTCGGACCTTGAAGCGTTGCTGTGGAACATCGACAAAGATCCATTCCTGAGTTCAAACTTCGGCAGTTTGTCGATTCTCGATTCGTCGCCCGACTTCGAGCGGTTTCGCCGACGGATGCTTCAAGCGGTAGCGACCATTCCTCGGTTACACCAGCGGGTCATGCCTACCTTTGGTCGCCTCACCCCACCCGAATGGCAGGACGATCCCGACTTCGATATCGATCGCCATGTTCGCCACCTGGCGCTTCCTCGGCCCGGTTCGATGCGACAAGTTCTCAACCTCGCAGCGCGTTTTGTCCAAGACCCCCTTGATCGAACTCGCCCGCTATGGGAATTCGTCATCATTGATGGGCTACCCGATGGGCAAGCGGCGCTGTTGCAAAAAATGCATCACACGATCACCGATGGGAAGGGCGGAATTCGCCTTTCGGAACAATTCCTCGACCTCACGCCAGACGCGGCCGACATTGACGAAATCACGATCGCACCCGCACCGGCCGCTCGCACCACCTTGCTTGGAGCAGCAAACGAAACCATTCATCACGGATGGGCCCGCACTCAGGGCATCGCCCAACGAACGTTTGAAGTCGCCACCGGTGCCGCGCTGCATCCGAGTCGACTCGCCACCATGAGCCTCGATGCGGTTGAAACTGGGCGGTCCGTTGTTCGGCAAATGACGGTGATCGACCATCACCACTCACCTCTTTGGCAACAGCCAAGTCTGAGTCGCAGGATCGAAACCCTTGACATCGATCTTGACGAAGCCCATGACGCTTCCAAACGTTTAGGCGGCAGCGTCAACGATTTTTTTGTGACCGGTACCGCGGCGGCAGCAGGCGCCTACCACCGCGAACTTGGCAGCGAAATCGCCGAGCTACGAATGGCCATGCCAGTCAGTACCCGGGATGATCGATCGGCGGGCGGAAATCAATTCGTACCGACTCGAGTATTGGTGCCGACCGGCGACATGGACCCAGTCGCAAGGTTCGCGTTGGTTCATGACGCGCTGACCCAGATTCGCCAGGAGCGAGCGATCGCCATGATGGAGCCGTTAGCCGGAATGGTGAACTTGCTCCCCACTTCGGTCGTCGTTCGGTTGGCCCGCCAACAAGCCGAGACCATTGATTTCACAACTTCGAACCTTCGCGCCGCGCCGTTCGACCTCTACATCGCGGGCGCTCGAATGTCCGCGACCTATCCCATTGGGCCATTAGCTGGCACGGCGTTCAACCTGACCTTGATGTCCTATTGCGGCACGCTCAACATAGGGGTGCACATCGACACCGGCATGGTGACCGAACCGAAACGCCTCATGAAATGCCTCAAAACGGCGTTCGTGGAATTGAGTGAAGCGCCACGGACCGCCGTCAAGCAGTCGCCACCTCAGTGATCGCTAGCTCATTGCGTATTGCTTAGTTAGCAGCTACGCCGACGCCGTCAAGCTCCGATACCGGGAGTTCGGTCGTCACGAGAAGCATGCGGACATCCAACAGGAGATCCGCGACCTCATCGGTTGACACGAGTTCACGATGCGTCATGTCGCCAAGGCCTTTATCGATGATGGCTAGGGCTTCAGTGATGACTGCAAGTTCGTGGGTCTCGGTCATTCGGGTCTCCGTTCGGTAGGGCTGCTACTGACTGTAACCATCTTCGCACCTGAGGTGTTCCTCAATTACGGATGCAATCGGTATCTACTCATCCAATTGTAGCCGCCGTATGTGACAAGCAGGTTTCACCTACCTGACCGTTCGGCTCACCTGCCGGCGCAGATAGGAGCAGAACCCGTGCCCGCTGGTGACCAAGTCGTTGTAGAGTTCGGCCGCCATGAGCACCAAACGCGGTTTCGATGCCCTCGGAGTGACCTTCGCCAGTTTCATGAACCTAGGGCCCCAATCTGGACTTGAGGCGGCCCGATGGGCCAGCGAACTCGGCTACCAATCATTTTGGACCGCCGAAACGGTCGGACCCGAAGCATTTTCGATGTTGGCTGCAGTTGGCAGCGCAGAACCAGGGTTGGACCTCGGCACTGGAGTGCTGGCATTGCAGCTCCGCACGCCGGCGCTCGTCGCAATGGCAGGAGCAACATTGCAGGCCCTACATCCCGAACGCGACGTCATCCTTGGCATCGGCATTTCGTCACCGGTCGTTACCTCGAAATGGCACGGCGCCGACTACGGCGACCGGCCGGTTGATCGAGTCCGTGAGTATGTCACGTTGCTCAATCTGTGCCTCAGCGGCGAAACGGTTTCGTTCAGCGGTGACTTCTACCAAGTAAGCCGCTTTCGGCTCGGGATCAAGCCTGGCGACCGCAAACCCAAAATTGTCGTCGGAGCGCTCAACCCCAAGATGCTCGCATTGGCCGGCGAGTTAGCCGATGGCGTCTTGCTCAATTACCTACCCGCATCACATGTCGGATGGTCGGTTGACCAAGTTCGAATCGGGGCAGCCGGTCGATCCACGGGGATGCCGACGATCTATGGCTACATCCATGCTGGAGTGTGCGAACGTGACGATGGCATCGACAATGCTCGTCGTGACCTGTTTTCCTATGCCGTCGTCGACGCGTACGCCCGCAACTTCACTCGGGCAGGATTCGCCGTTGAAATCGAAACCATCCGGGGCCATCACCGTGAAGGAAATCGCGAAGCAGCAGTGGCCGGGGTGAGCGACCGCATGGTCGATGCGATCAATGTCATGGGCGATTCCCAACACATTCGGACGACTATGCAGTCCTACATTGATGCCGGGATCGAGGTGCCGGTGCTCATGCCGCTGCCATGGGGACCTGACCGCATGGCCGTTGTTCGTGCCACCATGCGCGCCGCGGCCGGACATGACTGAACCACGAGAGCTAATGGGGAGCAACCACTGTGGAACTGACTGACAAAGTCGCCGTTGTTACCGGCGCAGCTAGCGGCATAGGACGCGGCCTCGCAAAGCGATTTGCCGCCGAAGGCGCACGGGCCGTCATCATCATCGACTTCGATGGTACGGGCGCGCATGCAACGGCTGCTGAAATCGCCAGCGACAATCCCTCTGTAACGACGCTTGCCATTCAAGCCGATGTGTCGAACGAGGCGAACCTCATCGCCGCCATCGACCAGGTCGAAACTGCCTTTGGCTCTATCGACCTGTTTTGTTCCAACGCTGGCATTTTGGTGATTGGTGGCGAAGAAGTTGCCGATGATGACTGGCGTCGAATCTTTGACGTCAATGTGATGTCGCATATTTATGCCGCACGCCATTTGGTACCGCGCATGATTGAGCGAGGGGGCGGCTACTTACTCAATACGTGTTCCGCTGCTGGATTACTTTCGCAGATCGGGTCCGCTCCGTATTCCGTCACCAAACATGCGGCACTCGGATTCGCGGAATGGCTCGCAATTACCTACGGAGATCAGGGCATCGTCGTTTCGGCCCTCTGTCCGCAAGCCGTGGAATCAAACATGACTGCCGGAGCCGAAGGCGGGGGCGTAGCCGGAATCGATGGCATGTTGACCCCCGATGAGGTAGCCGACAACGTGATCGAATCACTCGCCGACGAGCGATTCTTGATTCTTCCCCACCCGGAAGTCGCCGAGTATTTCAGCCGCAAAGCATCCGACCATGACCGCTGGCTTTCAGGGATGCGACGGCTTCAAGCGAGATTCGTAGGAACGGTTTGAGTGGGTTTCCCGAAACTGGGCTCGCTGAGCTTGGACTCACCCCTGGCGACCGCGTCCGGTTTCGCAGGCGCGAAACTGAGCGTTGGAAAGATGCCGTAGTCGTCAAGCGCGAACGAGATGGTGGGGTAGGACTGCGCGACAACAAAGGCGCTGCTCGCGCCATCGCAATCGAGCAACTTGAGGTGCGCACGCAAGGGCCACGCGGCGGAATCGTCTGGGAGCCGCTCGCAGAGCGGGCCGCACGATCCGAGCAAATGAAACTGTTATGACCAACCCCGTAAGCGGCATTGATGCAGAAACAATGGCCGTTTACGAGCAACACGCTGACGATTGGAAAGCACAAGGTAATCCCGATCGCGTCGCCGACGCCCAGAAGTTTGCTGGCCGAGTGCGATCGCTCGTCAACGACTCGGCTCAGCGGCAATCCGACGTGGTCGTTGATCTCGGCTGCGGTCCAGGTTGGTACGCGGGTGCACTGGGCCGGCCAATCATCGCGCTCGACGCGTCGAAGGCCATGTTGGACTTGGTCCCATCAGAAGCTCCGCACGCGCTGCGGGTACAAGCTGACCTCGCGACACTCCCATTTCGCGCCGGGAGCTTGGCTGGAGCTTGGGCCAGCAAGTGCTACGTCCACCTGCCGCAAACTTCGGTACCGCTCGCGCTCGCTGACCTTCACCACACGCTCGCGGCAGGAACGCCGCTGAACTTGCATGTCTTCGCCGGTGACCTGGAATTTGCCAGCCTTGACGTCAGACATCTGCCAGGACGTCGGTTTTCGACTTGGCCGCCAGAGCGACTCGTCGATGTCGTCACCGGCGCGGGTTTCGTTGTCGACGAAATCGAAATCCCCGATCAGGCTGGTCGACCATCGATCATCGTTGACGCCACTCGCGCGCCAACGCTGCCCGATTACGTTGGCGCCGACATGCGTATCTTGATCTGTGGATTGAATCCCAGCGTCTATTCCGCCGAAGTCGGCGTCGGATTTGGCCGTCCCGGTAACCGATTTTGGACCGCTGCGCTGGGCGCTGGATTGGCGTCGGAAGATCGCAATCCGCTCCACGCATTTCGAGACCATCGCATGGGAATGACTGATCTCGTGAAGCGAGCCACGCCAAAAGCCGACGCATTGAGCCGAGACGAATACCGACTGGGTATGGCTCGCATAACACGGCTAGTTGAATGGCTTCAACCGAAAGCGGTGTGTTTCGTCGGTCTCGCTGGTTGGCGCGCCGCGGTCGATCGGACTGCAGTCGCCGGGGTTCAAACCGAGGGGATCGGTGACGTTCCGGTTTACGTCATGCCGTCCACAAGCGGCCTCAATGCAAGGACCACCCCGACACAACTTCGCGAGCACCTCAGCGCCGCCGCGAAACTAGCTGACGCGCGTTAGCGATCAATCCGAAAGGTTCTTACGCTTTCGGGCCAGTACCACGAGACCTGCGCCGCCAATCAGTAAAACAAGCGCGACAAGCACTAACCCGGCGATCATCGCTCCCGTTGCCGGAAGACCGTCGGAATTCCCCGCGTCTTCAGTCGCTGCAGCTACCGACGCGTCAGTCACTGTTGTGGTCGTAGTCGGTGCAATCGCGTCGACATAGACCCGGCACGGTTGATTGCGCAATGCAGGACAGGGCGCAACGGTCGCGGGAACATTCGGCATCAGGTCCGGAGGAAGCTGCGGCAACTGGATTCGGGAGGGCCGCGCTACCGAATGACCGATGTCGTTGACCTGGTTGCCGGCCGCTGGAAGGGTTTCGAATTTCCAAAGTGGTTGGTTGCCACCTGGTGCCTCAATGTTGAGCCGCAGCCGCGATCCCGGCCGAATCACATGGGCGAAAGGAAAGAGCGCTATTTCGACCGGAACGAACTCGCCCGCCGGCAATGATTCGGCGTCGCCGGCGAGGTCGGTGTGGAACGGAGCCATCGGCGTCGATTGGCCGATATCGAGTTTGCGATGCGACGCACGCAGCCAACCGCTTTGGATGTACTCCTCGACACCATCTGGTCGCACCTCGGTCAACGTCACTTCAATATCGGTGTCGGCTGCCGATGAACGAAGCCACAAGTCGACCGCGCCCTCGCCGGCAAAGGCCGTCTTGGTCGTGAACGGTTGGGTCAGAAAGCTCGTTGAATCCCCAGCCGCAAGTTGTTCCCAATGGATGTCTGGCCCAATTTGGGTTTCGGCTTTGAAGATGTCACCACTTCCGCCGTCAAAAGTACTTGCTCGTTTCGACGATGGGTCATAGCGATAACTCGACCATGCATTCGGGTCAGAATCGGAAACCTGACTGGCTGTGTCAGCCAGCCCACCACCGGGCTGCAAGTAATACGACGTATCGATCGTGCCCGGCACCGGCCAAGCCGAAAACGTGCTCTCCGCGGTGCCTTGCGGCTCGCCCGGCGTAAGGCCGGCGCCGGTCTCCCAGACCAAACGCACCGCCGGTTCGCTTTCATATGATGCCAATGCTGCGCCGAAACTTGCCGCACCAGTGAATCGGTCCGGCGGCAGCGGAATCGGCGAGCCGCCGAATACCGAAGTCAAGATTCCCGGCGCTCCTAGTCGCACCAGTGGTTCAACCCGAGGAATTCGCCGGCCAACATAGAAGTCGACAAACTCCATCAATCGCACCAAGTTTTGTGCCGCAAGACCTTCGGTGTGGGTGCCGTTGGTGAGAAATGCTCGAACCGTGGTGTCAGGGTCGAACTGATCGAGCATCGATGACCACGCTCCGCCGGTTTGCTCGTCTTGAAACGCGCCACCGATATAGACCGGCATCTTGATCTTGTGCACGAACGTTCGCGGTGACAGTTCGTCACCTCCATCAGCTAGGTAGTAGGGGTTGTCACTAATCTTGCGCAGCAAATCGATGCTTTGAAGCCGCAGTTTCTGATTCTCGGCGCACACCGTGTCGCCTTCGTCGATTCGCGTTCGTACCCAACCATGGGCCGCCGGTTTCGCCGAATCCATCCGTTCATTAGCCCACGAGACGGCAAAACCAGTATTGAGAATTCCGCCGGGATAGAGCGTTGACCGGAACGTGTCGGCGATGACCGAAAGCGGCGTAATCGCTCGTAAGTGCGGTGGATTGTTCTGGGCAACAAAAAGTTGGCTGATCCCCATGTATGAGATGCCAACCATTCCGACGTCACCATTCGACCAAGGTTGATTGGCAAGCATCTCGATCGCGTCATAGCCATCGCGGTTCTGGAGTTCTTCGAAAAAGTCAAACGCTCCGCCTGAACAGGTCGTCCCGCGCACGTTCAGACCAACCACCACATATCCCTGAAACGGGAACACCGCCGCTTCCGCTGGCGCCGCACCTGGCTTTGAGGGGTCGTAGCCCGAGTAATCCACCAACACCGGCCACGGTTTCGGAAACGCTTTTTCATCGGGGAAGGTGATATTTGCACTCAATGTCGTGCCGTCGCGGGTCGGGATATACGTAAACCCCTGCGACAACACCGGCGCATTTGGCTGCTGATAAAAAGTCGGGTCCGGCGTGTCACCCGGGTCAGTGACCGTTACCGCATTCGACGACTGCGACTCGGACCGCACGCGATAGCCAATTCCCGCTGGCACCCGCCGAAAGAGGTACGCGCCCTGCGAATCGGCGACGCCGGCCGGTGGCTCCCAGTCCTTGTGGTCACTCGCCACGACTTGATCGCCGCTGTCGCGTAGTTCAACTGAGGCGCCGGGGGTCAAGCCCGTAACCGAGACTTGGTTAATGCTTCCCCTCGCTACGAACGGTGCATTGGCTCCAACTGGCGACGCGCTCGCCAACGCGAGCACTGCAAAGGCCAAACCCATTGTCGTCGCAATCGCGACCACACGGAACTTCATGACATGAGTAGCAACCACATCAGGCCTTTCGTCCGATTGCTTCTCATCGATCTGATCGCGAGTGTTGAAGCAGAAAAGACCGTACCAGTCGCGCCCGAAATCGTGGACGCGCGCCGACATTGTCCCCTAGCGATTAGGCACATTTCACCGACTCCGCCGCGACTTCGCTGCTACCGTGCCGCTATGCGAATCCGTCTTGACCCCATCGACGAATACATGCATGAGCTCGGTCCTGAGACCAATTTCAACGAGAGCATGTACTTCAATGTGTATGACCCCAAGGTGAAGGTCGGTGCATTTTTTCGACTTGGCAACCGCGCCAATGAGGGAACCGGCGAAATGACCTTGTGCGTCTACTTGCCTGATGGTCGCGTCGGATTCATGTTCAAACGACCGGAAGTCACCAGCAACGATGCATTTGATGCGGCGGGAATGACATTCGAAGTCATTGAGCCATTCGAACATCTCCGAGTGACCTATTCAGGCAAAGTTGTGCTCCTCGAAAATCCGCTCGACATGGCCGATCCCCGACAAGCCTTTACCGAAAACCCCTATGGCGAATGCACCGCCACCATCGATTACACCCGCGTCAGCGACATGTTCGGTGGCGAACCCGAGGAAGCACACGAGCGACCAGGCGAAGAATTCGCCAAGGGTCACTACGAACAACTTGTTCGGGGCGTTGGAACAATCACGGTTGACGGCGTCACCTACGACATCGATGGCTACGGATTGCGTGACCATTCGTGGGGACCACGCTATTGGCAAGCGCCGTATTACTACCGTTGGCTTACCGCCAACATGGGCGGTGAGTTCGGATTCATGGCATCACGAGTTGCCCGCCGGGATGGCAAAGGCACCCGAGGAGGATTTGTTTGGGACGGCGATCGCATCCACCTCTGCCGCGACATGGAAGTCGCAACCGAATGGTCCGGCGACGATTCGTATCACCAACAGATCGAAGCCGTACTCCGATCGACTGCCGAAGACGGTTCGCCCCTCGAGTGGCGGGTCAAGGGTGAAGTACTCAACCTCATTCCCCTTCGCAACCGCCGCGAAGGAATGGTCACCCGAATATCTGAAGGGCTTACCCGCTGGACCCTCGAAGATGGTCGCGTCGGGTTCGGCCTGTCGGAATATCTCGATCAAATTGTCGACGGCATGCCCGTAGGCCTCGACGAATAACAGTCCACTAAACGGAGCACGCCTCTGGGAGGGCATCCACCTTGAGTATTGACACCAACCCCAACGCGGATTCCAAACCGAGCCGATACCTGCAGGGAAATTACGCCCCGGTATTCGAAGAACTCGATGAGGCCGACCTTGAAGTGATCGGCCACATACCCGAAGCGCTCACCGGCGCGTATTTACGCAATGGCCCCAATCAGCAATTCACGCCGCTCGGCCGCTATCACGTGTTCGACGGTGACGGCATGATTCACGCGGTGTCGCTCGATGGCGGCCGCGCCCGCTACCACAATCGATTCGTGGAAAGCCGCGGGCTACTCGCCGAACGCCGAGCCGGCCACGCCCTGTACGGCGGCCTAAGTGAATTCACCTTTCCCGACCAAGCCGTGATTGATGAGGGCGGCATGATGAAAAACACCGCCAACACCAATGTGATCCGGCACGCCGGTCGCATTTTGGCGCTCATGGAAGGCGCTCCTCCCACTGAGCTCTCCACTGAACTCGACACGCTTGGTGAGTACAACTTCGATGGACAACTCGCCGGAGCCATGACTGCGCATCCCAAATGGGATCCAGAAACTGGTGAGTTGTTGTTTTTCGGTTACAGCCCTTTTCCCCCGTACTTGCGGTTCCATGTCGCTGACGCCAGCGGCCGACTCATCCGAAATGTCGACGTCACCCTCCCCCGGTCGGTGATGATGCATGACTTCACGGTGACGCGCGACCACGTCGTCTTTTTCGACTTGCCGGCCGTGTTTGATTTTGACGCCATGATGCATGGCGGAACTTCGATCACGTGGCAGCCACAACATGGTTCACGCATCGGCGTGTTACCTCGCGACGCCAGCCAAGACGATGTGACTTGGTTCGAACTTGACCCGTTCTTTGTCTTTCACTTCCTCAACAGTTGGGACGACGGAGACACCATCGTGATCGATGGGTGCCGCGCACCACGCATGCCGGTGGCATTTGGCGATGAGGTACTGACCGCAGCCGCCCATCCGACCCTTCACCGTTGGACCGTCAACCTCAAGTTGGGTTCAGTCACCGAATCGCAGCTCGATGACCGACCGGGCGATTTCCCCCGGGTCAATCACCACCGGTCAGGGTTGGCAAACCAGTACGGCTATGTCGCGGCTGGACCGTGGACGGTCGATGACGTGCAGTTCAAGTCGGTCATCAAGTACGACCTCCAAGCCGGAACATCTCAAATCCACCACTATGGCGGTGGCGGCGAACACATCGAATGCGGCGAAGCGGTTTTTGCTCCCGACCCAGCGGGAACCGCCGAAGATGATGGCTGGCTCATCAACTTTGTGACTGATCGCGCGACCGAAATTAGCGAGTTGGTCATCGTCGATGCACGCGACGTCGAAGGCGATGCGGTTGCCCGCATCCTGATGCCACAACGAGTCCCGACCGGATTTCACGGAAATTGGATGCCCGACCAACAGTACTGAACCGACGCTCGGTTCTACTGAAGCGCGAGATCTCGAACTGCTTGCCGTTGGTCAACTCCCGGAAACGGGAAGATTGCCAGGGCGGGGGTGGTCACACCATTGTCGACATAGCGCTGAATGTGTTCACGACACTGCTCCGGCGAACCGTGAACAATCAGTTGGTCCACCACCTCGTCAGGGATTGCGGCCAACGCGGCTTTACGATCGCCTTCCTTCCAAAGGCGCCACATCTCGCCGAGTTGTTCACTTCGACCGAGCCACTCGTGAAAGGCCGCGTAGACCGGCACATTGAGATAGGCCGCGATGGCAAATTTTCCCATGGCTCGAACAGTGTCGGCATCGGTCGTAGGAGCCACAAAAATGCGCGCCACGATTTCCTTTTCGGTGCCATCGTCATTCGGCCCGAATTGACGCACGATCGGAGCCACGGTTTTCACATCCTCCGCCGATAGCCAGTTGATGATTGCGCCATCGCCTTCGCGGCCAGCGAGCTTCAACATGCCCTCTCGGAGCGCGCCAACCAGAATTGGTACCCGCGCTGGCGGAACGATGCCAAGTTTGAACCCCTTGACCTTGAAGGTGTCATAGGTCTCGGTGACTTTCTCACCCGTCAATGCGAGACGCAAGAATCGAATCATGTCACGCGTTCGCTTATAGGGCTCTTCAAACGGGATGTCGTTCCAACGCTCCACGATGACATCGCTTGACGTTCCCAATCCGAGCACAAATCGACCCGGCGCAGCCTGTGCGATCGAGCCAACACTTTGGGCCAATGTCGCCGGCCCACGGGTGAACACGGGGACGATCGCGTTTCCGAGCCGCAATGTCGGCGCCCAAACCGACGCCAATGCCAACGGAGTAAACGCGTCGGCGCCGTTGGCCTCCGACGACCACACGTCGGTGTAACCAAGGTCGACGAGTTCTTCAAACCACTCGCGTTGATCCACCAAAGGCACATGGTCAAATGGAATCGTCATGCCATGTCGCTGGGTCATAGGTACATACCTTTCAAGTCAATTGACGGTGATCAGGAAGAAGCTTTCGAAACCGGCGTCCATTGCCGCACAATTGCCGATTGACTTGCGGCCGCCATCAAGGTGCCGTCGGGTGCCCACAACGAAACCGTGCCGTGTCCAAACCCGCGCGCCACAAGATCGATCCGGATATCGATCATCACCCATTCGGTCGGCACAACAGCACCAACTCGAATCGTGTTGTCGAGACTGTTGCTCATTGTCTCTTGGGCAAGCGCTTGGCCAATCCCAAGCGGCACATAATCACCAAGGACCGCAAGCGCGGGCGCCGACACCTCAAGGACATCGGGCAGCCGAGTCCACAACACGGTTTGCCCAATCGATGGGTCAGACTTTGCCCAACGTTGATCGAGTCGCGTCATGATTGAATCTTCGACGTTCCAACGACCTTCGCGCGGCAGGCACTCATCGGGCGGCGGTACCTCGGGCATGACCGGCCACTGTCCGCTATAGGGCAAGTCACGATCGCCGAGCGCTGCATTTACGGTCAGAATTTCGGTATTGCCCACGTGGCAGGTTGCTCGAGCTTGCGTGACCTGTCGGCCTTCCGATGCCACAGTGACGTCAATGTCCATCACTGACGGCGGTCGGGCATAAGACAGGTATTGCGCAGTCGCCCAGATGATGGGACGTCCGGTGCTCCCTTCAAGCGCAGAAATAGCCGCTCCAAGCGCGCATCCGCCGAACAAGAACCCATGGCCAGTGGAGATCCCCGGCGTCACCGGCAAGCACCAACGCATCGGGTTATGAGTCGCTGTCAGACCTAGCCATTCGCGAACATCCACCGCCGCACTCTAGAACCTGACGAAGCATGCGCCGGCAAGCAACCTGTGCGACACTCCGAGACATGACTGTGACTCCATGGCTTGGTGATACCTGTTCGTTGGTTGATGCATTTCGATCGGGCGAGCGCTCGCCGGTCGAGGAACTTGAGGCCACGCTGGCCGCCATCGAAGCAAGTTCGCTCAATGCGTTTTCGTTTGTTGACGCTGAGCGGGCACTTGATCGCGCTCAGGCTGCCGATGTATCGCTGCCATTTGGGGGCGTGCCGATAGCAGTTAAGGAACTCGACTCGGTTGCGGGCTGGCCCAATACCGAAGCATCGATGGTGTTCAAAGACCGAATCGCCACTTATGACAGCACCATGGTTGAACGCCTCAAGGCACGAGGCGGAGCCAATTTGATCGGGATGACCACCGCGAGCGAGTTCGGTGGCCTCAATGTTTCGGTCACCAAACTCAACGGCATAACCGGTAACCCATGGGATCCAACTCGAACCGCGGGTGGCTCGTCGGGCGGGAGCGCGGCTGCCGTCGCCGGCGGCCTCATAACGATCGCGACCGGAGGTGACGGCGGCGGATCAATCCGAATCCCGGCCGGATTCAATGGCTTGGTCGGCATGAAGGGCACCGCCGGTCGGATCCCCCGTGGACCAAACATGACCGTTGGCAACATGACTGTTACCACCGGATGCCTTGCTCGATCGGTTCGAGACGTCGCTCGTTGGTGGGATGTGTGCAGCGGTTATGACATCCGCGACCCGTACAGCCTTCCGCGAATCGATGGATGGGAGGCCGGACTCGGGAGCCAAGTCCTCAACGGACTCAAAGTGGCGATCGTGCCCAACCTCGGCAGTGCGATCATCCGACCGGAATTAGCCGAACTCGTGACCGGCACCGGCGAGATGCTCGCTCGAGTCGCCGGCATGACCATTGTTGATGGGGTCGAAGTCGCAATCCCTGGTCTCGGCTATGAGTGGGCCATTTCTGGCCTTGCATCCCTATTGATTGACCTCGGCGATGCCTGGCCGGCCTGCGAAGAGGACCTCACCAAGGAAATTGCATTCGGCATGTCCATGGCGACTGGTGCGTATGACTTGAACATGGCTGCCCAAGTTGATGTCGCTCGCACGAGGGCGAACGAAGCGGTCGCCGACTTGTTTGACCAGGTCGACATTGTGATCTGCGCCACAAATCCCGATGCGGCCTATCCAGCCCACATTGGAGCCAACACTCGAGTCGGAGCAATCAAGGTTGGCCTCGAAAACAACGGGGCGCTCACCGTGCCCGCAAATATCGCCGGTATTCCATCGATCGCCGTGCCAATCGGACTGCTTGACGGCCTACCGGTGAGCATGCAAATCATGGGCCGCCACCACAGCGATGCCACGCTGTTCGACCTCGCCCAGGTGATCGAGCGAGAGCAATCGTGGCCGCTCGTGGCGCCAGCGACGCCAAAGTAGCTATCGACGCACCAGCCATTTGGGGGCGACGAGTTTTTGTCATACCCCCGTTTCATACTGGTGGTTATGGAAGCTCAACTGCACCTCCTCACTCCACCAGTTCTCGACGCCCGCACCCGGCCGACTAACTGGCGCCTTGATGATTCGACCCGGTCGGTAGGGCTTCGGGGCATCGCGGCGGCCCGTGCCGCGCTGCAGCATGCAGCACGCAGCGCGTCTGAAACCGGCGACGACCACTCACCGACCCATCGCCACACCACGGCAGCTTGACCGGGCCGGCGACCCTCGGCCTAGGCTCACCAAATGAACGCACGCGAAGTTGTCATTGTCGAAGCAGTACGCACACCGGTTGGCCGACGAAATGGTGGTCTTTCCACGATCGAATCAGCTGATCTGCTGGCCAACCCTCTCCGAGCGGTTATCGAACGAAGCGGCATCGATCCACTCGAAGTTGGCCAGGTCGTCGGCGGGTGTGTCAGCCAGGTCGGCATGCAGTCGTTCAACGTCACACGCACGGCATGGCTGACCGCAGGACTGCCGTTGCAGGTCGCTGCTACCACCATCGATACCCAATGCGGCTCGTCGCAGCAAGCCACCAATTTTGCCACCAGCCTCGTCGCCTCCGGCGTGGTTGACGTCGCGATCGCTTGCGGAGTCGAAGACATGAGCCAAGTCCCCATGGGAGCAAACATGGCGAAGGGCGCAGGTGTCGGACGCGCGATCCCCAAGAGCTATTTCGAACAGTACGAGTTCACCAGCCAATTCGAAGGCGCCGAGCGCATCGCCGACAAGTGGGGCATTACTCGTGACGATGCCGACGCGTTCGGCTTGCGGTCCCAACAATTAGCCGCCCAAGCATGGGCCGAGGATCGCTTCGCAACCCAAATCGTCGAAGTCGACGCCCCAGATCTTGACGACGAGCGCAAGCCAGTCGGCACCACCCACCGCGTCACCCGTGACGAAGGATTGCGCGAAACAAGTCTTGAGGTGCTCGGCAATCTCAAAGCAGTTGCGCGCGAAAACGGTGTGCATACCGCCGGAAACTCGTCGCAAATATCTGATGGAGCCGCCGCTGTCTTGGTTATGACTCGCGAAAAAGCTGACCAACTTGGTCTCGTCCCGCTCGCGCGAATTGTCGATACGTGTTTGCTCGGCGTTGACCCAGTGTTGATGTTGACCGGACCGATTGATGCCACCCAACACCTCCTTGCCCGCAATGGCCTGACCATCAACGACATCGACATCACCGAAATTAACGAAGCATTCGCGTCCGTCGTGCTGGCCTGGCAGCGCGAACTTGGCGCCGACATTCATGGAGTGAATCCCAACGGCGGCGCGATCGCCCTCGGTCACCCCCTCGGCGCCACCGGCGCCATCCTCACAACGAAGGCCGTCCACGAACTGCATCGCGCCGATAAAACTCTGGCCCTCGTCACCATGTGCTGTGGTGGAGGCCTCGGAACCGGCACGCTGCTCGAACGGCTTTAGTAACTGAACCTCAGCGTGAAGTTCTCGACTTGAGCGAACTTCACTCGCGCTAGGTGCGCCAAGAACCCAAACCGACCTGCATCGGAGGTGCTCGACATGTCGTCGAGTCAGTTCTTCATCGTTTGGCGCGCCTCAGCGCGCCCGGCCATCGCGACTGCAGCGACACTTTTTGCCCTGGCTATCGTTGGCGGATGCGGTGGTGACGCCAACTCGACATCGAGCGACGTCAGCCTCGCCCCGGGATCGGCACGAGTCACGCGAGTCGTCGATGGCGACACCATCGTCGTCGACCTTGCCGGACATAACGAAAAGGTGCGCCTGCTCGGAATCGACACCCCCGAAACGAAAAGTCCGACCAAACCGGTGCAGTGTTTCGGGAAGGAGGCGGCACATCACACTGCCGAGCTTCTCGCCAAAGGAACCATCGTTCGACTCGAACGAGACATTGAAGAGCGCGACGCCTATGGACGACTTCTTGCGTACGTCTACCGTTCATCTGATTCGCTCTTCGTGAATCTTGAGTTAGCGCAACTGGGCTTTGCATCGTTGTTGACCTACGAACCCAATGTTGCCCATGCCGGCGAGTTCACTGCCGCAGTCGATGCTGCTCGATCCCGCGGTGACGGCTTATGGGGCCAATGTGGCGGTCCCGGGCAACCGGCCCGCTAATCACCGATTCGGACGCTAGCGTCAGAGCGTGCCAACGATTGCCGAACGACTTGGATACGGGCCTGACGACCGGGTACTTATCATCAACGCCGACGACCTCGGCATGTGCCACGCCGCCAACGTCGGCGTCTATGAATCGCTCCGGGTCGGGCTTGCAACGAGTGCCACGTTGATGATTCCGTGCCCATGGGCACGCGAAGCCGCATCACAGTTTGAAGGCGAAGACATCGGTGTGCACCTCACCTTGAATTCCGAATGGGACCGATATCGCTGGGGACCGATCACCCAAGCACCGTCACTCCTCGATGGCGACGGCGGGTTTCCGCGCACCACCAGTGATCTTTGGGACCACGCCGACCTCGACGAAGTCGCCCGTGAACTCCGCGCCCAAGTTGAACGAGCAATCTTGTGGGGAATCGACGTCAGCCACATCGATAGCCACATGGGTGCGATGCAACTTCGCCCCGAGTTTTTTGACATTTACCTTGGCTTGGCCATCGACTTTGCATTGCCGCTTCGCCTCTCGGGAGCATCGACCGAACGACTTATTGGATTTCCGTTTCGAACGCTTGCGGCCGATGAAGGCGTTGTGTTCCCTGACCACTTCATTACGGTGAGCAATGGGGTCGGTAGTCGAAGCGCTATTGAGAACGTCTTGCCATCACTTCGACCTGGCGTTACCGAGGTATACCTTCACCCCGCGACCGACACACCGGAGTTACGCGCCCTCGCCCCGGATTGGGCGAATCGGGTCGACGACCTGCACCTGCTTGCTCACGATGACTCATTGCGAAATCGCATCGAACGATCAGGGGTCAAACTCATTGGCTTCCGTGACCTTCGCGAACTGCAGCGGTCCGGAAACTAGACTCTGAAAGGGTCTATGCGTCTTTATGGCGACGCAAGGTGCGATACACGCGAGACACGGACCCGCCTGCAGCGACGTAAAATCCAATCGGACCAATCCAACAGATTTCGATGTCGCGGTATCCAGCTGCCATCAAGTCTTTTGCAACTTCACCCAACAACGCCAGTCCTGCACCTTCGTGGCGACGATCCGGCGCGGTTCCAGTCGGACCAAACCATCGGGCGCGGTTGACCGAGTGACAGGCAAATGCCGTAACGGTTCCTGATGCATCGAATGTGGCAAGGCACGTTCCCTGTTCAATCGCTCGACGGGTTTCGTCAAGCCAACTTGGCCAGTTCGGACCAACTAATGCCTCAACCCCTGCGACTTGGTCATCGTCCAACACACGTCGCACCTCGACGCCAGCGGGAACTGGAGCACGAAATGTCACGGGAACCGACATGTTGATCGCGGCACCCGTCGGTTCATAACCCGCTGACTCTGCGAGGCACAACATCGCCAGCGCATCCATGTCGACTCCGGGCCAAAGGTAGAACGGAGCTGAACCGCCGAGGTGCATCTCGGATGCCCCTGATTTCCAGGCCCAATCTTCGGCGGCAGATAACAGCGCTCGGCCGATTCCTGTTCGCTGCGCGTTCGGGTGGACGACGAGCAACTTAATGAATGCCACCACTGCGTCACCCCACTGTCGGGTGACCGCCACAATCGTGCCAGAGCCATCGTCGGTGGCCAAGACCAGACCGGGATCGTCCCAGCAACAGGCAGTCAGTTCATCGACCGATAGTGCTTCATCGGTCATCGCTGTTGCGCAAAGAGCCGCGAGGTCACCGGCGCGATCTGGTCCCCACACGTCCATTGGACAAGCGTGGCACACCTGACCCGCCGTTACGCATCAAACTCGCTCCACTCGAGACGTGCCACACTTTTCCCCGATGACTTTCCCTCGACACATCCCACACCGCGGCTACGCAGTCATCGGTCTCATCGCCGCCGTCACCATGCTGTTGGGCGGCTGTTCAGGTTCGGCTACAACGACCCCAACTTTTGGCACATTTGACTTCACGCCAAGTGCAACCTTGCCCATCAGCGACGATGGCGCGTTGATGTTGACTGACATCACCACCGGAAGCGATCTGCCCGTCGGATCGATCATGGTCGTGACAAACGTGGGAACCAACCCCCACCGAATTGTTGGCACGGTTGATGGCGCTCAGATGTTCGACACTGGAGTCATGCAGTCCGGTAACTCGACGACGGTGGTGATCAGCGCGACAGGAACGGTCGAACTTCGAGATGTGCCAACAAGTCGCGATCTCAAAATCACCGTGATCGAAGCAACTCCGAACTAACTCCTGCGCCAAGCGAAATACGATTTCGAGTTAGCGGAATCCGGCGAAGAGATCCGTCTCGGGAAGATCAACTGGAATCTCGCTATGGGCAAGCACGTAGTCATCGAATGGATGAATTGCACGCGAGACGTCCCGTGGTAACCCAAACCAAAACGGTGATGCGGGGTCAACCTGGGTCGCATGGGCAAGCAACGCCTCGACTCGGACGTCTTCGTATCCCTCAAGCGAAACCTGAGTTGTTATGCGGTGGTCCTGCGAAGGTCGTTTAAACCACTCTTCACCAAAAGGCGACTCGAGACCGAGCTCGACGAACTTTTCGTGTATCGCCAACATGCGCGCCTTCGACCATACGGTGTAATAGAGCTTGGCTATTTGCCAGGGCTCGCCGGCTTCGGGGTAGGCATTCGGGTCGGCCGCGGCATCCATGGCGGGACGACTGATGTCGTGAACCTTTAGATGATCGGGGTGTGGGTAGCCCTCCTGATCGTCGCTGTAGGTCACCAACACCTGGGGGCGTTCCCGGCGGATGATCTCCACCAGGCGACCGACGGCTTCGTCGAGAGGTGCATTCGCAAATGCATCCGCGCGAGCATTCGCATCACTCCCGGGCATTCCCGAATCGCGGTAGCCCAGCAGTTCGTAGTGGTCATAGCCGATAACCCGGACCGCAATTTCGAGTTCTTCGCGACGAACCTCGGCGAGTCGTTCACGAACATCTGGCAGGTCCAGTGCGGGGTTCAAGATGTCGCCCTCTTCGCCCCCGGTACAACACACCAATACGCTGCGAATCCCTTCGTGAAGGTATCGGGCCACGGTGCCGGCACCCTTAGATGATTCGTCATCGGGGTGCGCATGAATTTGCATGAGACAAAGTGGTTCGGCCATCACAACACGCTACCGGTGCCGCCAATCATTGACTTCACCGAAGGTGAACCATGCCAAAACTCAGCGAGATGACGACGAGACCGGCAAGGGTTCAAGGACGTACTCGCCGCTTTCATCATCCTCGAGGTACGTCCAGCCCAAGAGTTCGGCCAGCAAGGCTCGACCCTCGTCGGGTCCCGCGGCAATCAGTTCATCGGATGCCAGTAACTGCATGCCCCCACGAGGCCGATAAAAGAAGCGCCCACCTCGGCGAACCGCGAGCACCGAATAGCCAGGCTCGATATTGAGTTCGAGGTCAGCCAGGGTCGCCTGGTCGGCACGCGAATTCGGCGCCACTGGCAGCCGCATCACGATTTCATCGGATTCACCCAACGCGATCCCCAAAATGGGATGAATATCCTCACCCTCTTCGACGATCCAAACCATTTGCTGAGCGGCATCACCAATATCCTCGGCCGCCTGTGAAAGGTGAAGCAGGCCGCGCAAAGGAGCAGGATCAAGATCATCAGCAGCCGATCGAAGCACCCAAAGCTCCAGTCGATCCTTCATTTCATCAAGGCGACCAGCAAGATGACGAACCTCAGCCGCGAGACCTTGGTCGCGAAAGACCAGCGCCGAATAGGCCAAGCCGACCGCAACTTCAGACACGTTTTTCATCTCAACCAGTACGTCGACGGCGCGATCCAAGTCGGTGAGCGTGCCATTTTCCGGAGCTTGCGGCGGGTTCCAATACGGCGCAGCGGCAAGTTCACGCAAGCGCACGATGCCCGCAGGCGGACCTTCGAGAAACAACACATCGCCGGGCACGAGCACTTCGTCGCCCTCGACGTCGGTGATCCAGTCACGATCACGTCGCACTGCCATCACCCGCATGCCAGTTGCGACAGGAAGCTCTAAGGCACTCAGCGGACGATGCGCCATGTGCGATCCATCTCGCACCAACACACGATGCGACACTTCTTCGGCCATCGAAAGATCCGCAACCAGCTCACGAGGAATACCAAGTCGGTGCGTGACGATGCGAGCAATATCGAGCGCGTCGCTCGCGATTCGTTCAATCGCGCCGATTACGCCAAGCACTGATGACATTGCTTCGGCCTCGTCGGGACGACGAACCGACAAAATACAGACCGCCCGCATGTCATGGACAAGGTCATTGAACTGCTCTTCAAGCTCACTGACCTCTTCTGCCATGTCAGGATCGCCGAAGTACACCGCGGCATAGGCAAGGTCCACCATGAGTTCAGACGTGTTCTTCGCGTCCGAAAGCATGGTCCGCAGATTTCGGGGGCGCTCGTCCACTTGACCTCTTGGCCTCGGCCGGAAATTACGGCCTGATGAGTGATCGGTACAGTTCTTCACAGATTGCCGAGCATCCAAGCCACTCATTGGCCAAGGCGCACGTATCACTGGGTGTAAAGAGCCTAGCCTGACCAGATGATTCGAATCCCCCGAACCGTTCTCTCCGTGCGGCACCTCCGCCACGCCAGCGTCACCGTCGTGGTAAGTCTCGCCATCGTCGCCATCGTTGCCAGTTGCGGCACGACGGGGCGCGCCATGCAAAATCCCAAGCCAGGAGCGACCGCGCCGCCTCGAGCAGCCGACTCAACCACGACCTCAGCTGCGCCGGCTAAAGCCGCTGCCAACGCCAGTGGCCTGTTCACACTGACTTCGGAAGCATTTGCTGCTGGCGGCAACATCCCAGCCGAGTACACCTGTGATGGCGTCGGAACCACGCCGACGTTCCGATGGTCGAAAATCCCAGATGGCACGGTCGAAATTGCGCTCGTGATCACCGACCCAGATACACCCGCAGTCATTCCGTGGGCGATCGTAGGTATCGGACCGAAAACCACCGGTCTATCCCCGACATCGATTCCCACCAACGCAGTGCAACTCGCGTCAAACTCCGAGACGGGCACCGGGGCTCACGCTTACTCCCCGATTTGCCCACTTGATCAACAACCGCATACCTACGACTTCACCCTTTATGCGCTTGGAACACCGTCTGGCCTCACCGCAACATCGCCAACTGAGAGTTCGCTTGTCACGTTGGCGTCGCAGGCACTGCCCGGCGGAACTGCGGTCTTAACCGGCACCTACACCAGGACCAATGCCAACTGACGCGAGTGCGCGAGCAGCGAACCGTCACGAGTCCAAAGCTCGCCGTCTTCTTCAATAAAGCCGTCGGACGCGATGGCAGTTCGAAATACCGCTAGGACCCAATCGTCGTAACCGTCGGGTATTGGGTCACGAAGATGGACGGTTAGGTCAATTGTCGGCACGCCCGCGGGTGTCGTAATGCGACCAAAGACTGGCGGCACCCACGCATCAGCCATCGCGACTAGGACATGCTGATCGACGATCAGTGTCGAGGATTCCGCCGGATTCAAACGGATCCAGCCACCGGCGATCGCAGTATCGCCGCCACTAAATGGTGGCGGACCGATCGCCCATCGCTGCTCATAACGCTGACGCATCACTGGTCCAACCGCGCCAAGACCCGGATCGAGATCCTCGGGCGGTGCCACGTCAGGCATGACTAAATCGCAAAACTCAATTGATGGTCGAGAGATCGAAAACGCACCAACCGCAATTGCGAGCAATCGACCGTCTTGCATCAGTCGAGCTGAAGCAGACGTGAGTGAACGACCTTCGCGTTCCACCGTCACGACTATGTCAACCGCACCTTCGGTCGGTGGTGCCAAATAATGAACGGTGAACGATCGCAGGCGTCGCTCAACGGCCGCGACCTCGGCAGTTACCGCACGCAAAACCAGCGCCGCCACATACCCGCCATTCGGACCTCGATCGATCCACCAACCCGGATCGATCGTGCCGCGATAGCGACCACCACCCAAACTCTCGACCCCCGTATCGGTTGCGAATCGATTTGCCATGGCAGTCACCGTAGCGACCGCAAGCCCGCCACCATTCACCGAGCTGTTTCACTTCGCCGGATCAGTTCGGCACTACCTCGACGCAGCGACTCAACCCTTCAGCAATTCCGGCAAGGACGCCATTGAATCGAACACCGCGCCGTTTGCATGTTCAAGTAAGTGTCGAGGGGTTAACGCGCTGTAGGCAAACACCGTCATTCCTGCCGCCAAGCCAGCATCAACACCAGCAGGAGAATCTTCGATAACCGCGCATGTTGACGGGTCAACACCCAAGGTCTGAGCGGCAAACAAAAACAGGTCCGGAGCGGGTTTTCCGACACCAACATCATCGGCACTAAAGAGCCACTCATCTTCGAAATACCGACGGAGGCCGGCCCGATCGAGAGTGAGCCGAATTCGTTCATGTCGAGCGCTTGATGCCACACACATTGCTGTTTGCTGCATCGCGACGAAGTGGAGAACGGCATCGGCGCCAGCTACGGCCTCGACCCCTGAAGCCAACGACGGATACACCGAGGCTCGGTAACGAGCTTCGAAGTCATCAGGAATTGGATGACCCAAATCCGATTCCGCCAATTCGCGAACTCGGCCCAAGGTGCAACCTAGGTAACGCTCGACGCAGCCATACCAATCAATGTCAAGCCCATAGTCACCCAACAGTTCAGCCAGGTGGCGATTAGCGATTGGCTCGCTATCAACCAGTACACCGTCATTGTCAAAAATCACCAACTTGAAACCGATCACAGAGCAAAGCTACCGGTCCTTCTTAGGTGCTGGTCCCGCACGATCACGCCCATAACCGGCGCGCGCATGTAAGGCTCAGTTAATGCATCCAGACGAACGCGTAAGATTTGTGGTGCAAACAGCTAAAGCAGTGCTCGCGGGCACCCTCGCGGCCGACCAAGGCGCACAAGCAGTCGCGATGCAAGCTGAGCAAATCACACCGTTACTTCGCAGCGACCGCGACTCAGTAACTCGGTCAGAATGCGACACCGTCGCAACCAATCTTCGACTCCTCGCCGAACAGGTCAACGACCGTGGTGCAGGGCTGAACGACCCATCGGCTCATGTGGCAATGGCCGAGTCGATTGGCATGATGGCTCAAACGTTACGTTGATCCACGACTTAGCCGTCGGTCGAACTTTCGGTCGCCGGTACCGGACGCTTAAAGATTGCAAGCAACATGATGGCCCCGCCGAAACCGCCGACGACTCCGATGAGCAGTCCGGTGATGCCAGCTAGATCAATGCCGAATACTCGGTCAAGCGACCAGCCGCCGCCACCCATCGCGCTCAAGGCAAGGCCGACAACGACCAACGTCCCGGTGTACTCCCAGCCCTCGCCAGGTCGAAAGATGAAAAAGCCGTTGTGGCGGTGGATTGTCAAAATCGCGACTGATATGACTGCGACCAATCCGGTGGCCGCCAGCGGTGTCAACAATCCCAGAATCAACATCGTTCCAGCACCGAGTTCAACGATGCTGGCGAGCCACGCGTGCAAAACTCCGGGGCGCAGACCCAAGCTTTCGAACCAGCGTGCGGTGCCGGGGATTTTGCCGCCTCCCCAAATGTGGTTGTAGCCGTGAGCCACCATCACTACCCCGGTGGCGATGCGCAATAAAAGTAAACCGATATTGAGACCGGTAAGGCTATAAACGTCGTTGAGATTGCTCGTAGCGAAGTGCATAGGTCCATCGTAAGTCCTGACTCGGTTCACCGCCTGCGTCATCGGAAATCGCGTGACGGTACCGCTGAAGACAAGGGGAGTAACTCAAGTTTTTCGGCCACAACATTGACCACGCCATCAACCTTTTCGATTCGTCCTCGCACCACCAGTGCCTGAGCTGACCTTGCCACCGTGCGATAGCGCATCCAACAACCCCGCGAACAGATCACGTTGATCAACCCAGTCTCATCTTCGAGATTGATGAACGTTGTGCCCGCCGCAGTAGCGGGGCGCTGACGATGTGTCACAACCCCCGCCACTAACACTCGATCCCCGTCAACCGCACCAAGAAGCCGAGCCGCGGTCACTACGCCCAACTCGTCCAAGATCGTCCGCACAAACCGTGTTGGATGACCATCGGGGGCAATGCCAGTCGCCCACAGATCGGCGGTTGCTTCCTCTCGTTCAGTCATGCCAGGAAGTTTTGGAGCATGCACCCCGGTGACCACACCGGCCAAACGATTTGCATCAGTTTGTGCGACGGCACCGGCTCCCCATAAGGCTTGACGCCGATCAATCGTCTCGCCGTCGCGATTAGCAAAACACCCGAACGCCCCCGCGGTCGCCAAAGCTTCAAGCACGTTCAGCCCTACCGGAACCCGCCGCTTGAGATCTTCCATGTTGCGATAGTGACCGCACGCGTCTCGCTCTGCCACGATGCGTTCAGCAAGGTCAGTACTCATGTGGCGAACCGAGTCGAGCCCGAGCCGCACCGCGCCTTGCTCAAGTGTCGAGTTGGCGCAGGACGCGTTGACATCAGGAGTACGTACCTCGACGCCATGTCGGCGAGCGTCCTGCACCAACGTATGCGGCGAATAAAAACCCATGGGCTGTGCATTCAATAACGCCGCACAAAACGCGGCCGGGTAATGAAGCTTGATCCACGCACTCGAATACACCAAGTAAGCAAACGACACCGAATGACTCTCCGGAAATCCGAAATTGGCGAACGCCGATAATTTCTCGAAGATCTGATCGGCGATATCACCGGTTATGTCACGTTCGGCCATGCCGTCATAGAGCCGAATCCGAAGGCGCTCCATGCGTTCTTTGCTGCGCTTCGAACCCATTGCTTGACGCAGTTGATCAGCCTCGCTAGGTGAAAACCCCGCCACGTCAATCGCCATCTGCATGAGCTGTTCTTGAAACAATGGAACACCAAGCGTCTTGGCCAAACTCGATTCGAGAAGCGGGTGCAAATAGGTGACCGGTTCGCGTCCACTACGACGGCGAAGATACGGATGGACCGACCCACCTTGGATCGGTCCGGGTCGAATCAACGCCACCTCAACGACCAAGTCGTAAAATACGCGCGGTTTCAACCGCGGCAATGTAGCCATCTGTGCTCGGCTCTCGACTTGGAACACCCCGATTGAATCGGCACGACACAACATGTCGTAGACCTCGTCGTCTTGCGGGATAACGGCCAAGTCGATGGTGACACCATGTGCCTCAGCAATGAAGTCGACCGCATAGTGAAGCGCACTCAACATGCCCAACCCGAGTAGATCAAACTTCACGAGACCTACCGCTGCGCAATCATCTTTGTCCCACTGCAACACCGTTCGATTTTCCATACGCCCCCACTCGACCGGGCACACCTCGATCACCGGCCGATCACACAAGACCATGCCCCCCGAGTGGATACCAAGATGTCGCGGGAAATGCTCGACTTGCCGCGCGAGATCAAGTACCGAATCAGGGATGGCGGTTCCCGGTTTCACCCCGCGATCGACATCCAACCCCGGAACTGGCCCCCACCGCTCAACTTGTTTCGACCATGCGTCTTGTTGTCCAGTCGCATAACCCAATGCTTTTGCCATGTCACGCACCGACGACTTCGCTCGATAGGTGATGACGTTGGCCACTTGAGCCGCATTCTCACGTCCGTAACGGTTGTAAATGTATTGAATGACTTCTTCTCGACGGTCGCTCTCAATGTCGACATCGATGTCGGGTGGCCCATCTCGCTCTGGCGACAAAAAGCGTTCGAACAGCAACCCAAGTCGGACCGCGTCAGCCTTCGTAACACCGAGAGCGAAGCACACCGCCGAATTAGCTGCTGATCCTCGTCCCTGACAATAGATATCGGCCCGATGACAGAACTCGACGATGTCCCACACGATCAAGAAATAACCGGCGAATCCCAGTTCGTCGATAACAACCAACTCGTGATCAATTTGGGCCCATGCCCCCGGTACCTGTTCCACACCCCCAGTCGACAACGGGCGGGGACCATAGCGATGCGTGGCCCCACGTTCGGCAAGTACACGCAGCCATGACATTTCGTCATGACCATCCGGACAGGGAAACGGCGGCAGGTTCGGTGCGACCAATGCCAGATCGAATGCACATTCACGACCGATTGCCGCCGCTCGAGCAACTACCCCGGGATAGCGAGCAAACCGACGCGCCTGCTCGGCACCAGATCGCAGATGTGCCGATGATGACGCTGGCAACCATCCAGCGAGATCATCGAGACTGCGCCGAGCGCGCACTGCCGCTAGCGCGGTAGCAAGTTGTCGGCGGTCGGGTGTCGCGTAATGCACGTTGTTCGTGGCCACCACATCGAGCCCCGCTCTTGCGGCCAAATCGACCAGCGCGTCGTTACGCGCTGAATCAACTGGATCACCATGATCCCATAGTTCGACTGCAACATGTTCGGCCCCAAAGACCTCAATCAACTGAGCGAGCTCACGCATCGCGGAAGCTGGCCCGTGATCGATCAACGCGGCCGGGACTGCACCTTTACGACAACCAGTAAGTACCTGCCAGTGATGACCACCTGGACCCGCGAGTTCAGCCAAATCAGCCAGCGACGTACGTGGTGCTCCTTTTTCGCCCTGCATCTGTGACCGGCTTGCGGCCCGGGCCAACTGGGCATAGCCGTGAGGATCGCGAGCCAACACCAACAAGTGCCGCTCGGCCGTGCCGGCACCGGGGTCAGCATCGCCCATTGTCACCGACGTGCGACCCAAGGTGAGTTCGGTCCCGAACACCGTTGGCAATCCCACTGCCCGCGCCGCCACCGCGAACCGCACCACGCCATAGCAGCCGTCGTGATCGGTTACCGCCAACGCCTCAAGACCAAGCCGGGCGGCTTCTTCAACCAGTTCTTCGGGATGAGAAGCACCATCGAGGAATGAGAAATTGGTATGACAATGCAACTCGGCGTAGGAGTCGGTAGCGCGATTTAGCTGCTCAGTCATAGGTCGCCTCGACCCACCAGCGTTGACCTTCGACACTCAGCAAATGGGCTCGCCCACCAGCATCGACCACTTGGAAACGCGCTCGACGACGATGTGTCGCCGAGTCCCACCAACGCTCATCAACCGGCCATGGTCCTGCCCACGCCAACAACGTCACCCATGGGCCATTGCGTACCGACAATTGCGTCGGAGTAGCACTCATCAAACCTCGGCCGCTTACTTCGATTGCGCGATGATCGTTATCGACAACCTCACATGGCAGCGGATCGCCATGCACCATCGCTGGCCACGGGGCCGGCAGCCGTCCCGGCCAAGGTGCCGGTTGTGCATCGCCATGATGAAGTTGATGACTTGGCAGATCGCCAGAATGAACTGCTGCCCGAATGATCTGGTCGGCTGGTCCCCGACCTCCACATTTGATGGGCATGGTCACTGCATCAACACCCAATAACGCCTGCACCCGGGTGAACGCTCGCGCTGCCCGCTCGTCGGCGGCGGTTTCTTGGCCCCAGAATCCCAATTGTCGGCCGGTGGCGGCCACCACCTCCTCGGGAACCAACGCCAACAATGAAATACCGCTCGTTGGTCGAAGAGCCGTTAAGCCTGTGAGCCAACCATCGAGTTGCCAGCGCACCCGATCAGCGATGGCGCCAGCCGACAGCGCACCTTCGTGACGCCACACTCGTTCCAGCGACTCGCCATGAACCGTCTCGGCCAAGATGGCAACTCGGGTGCACGCCAGACCTTCACGGCCGAGCCGATCATGTAAATCGTCAGCCAAAGTTTTGGCGGCGAAGGCGACAACATCGACTCGGTCAGCCGGTGGATCGATCTCGGTCTCAACCCGCCAAACCGGTGGAAGGATGCGGGCGTCAGGCGGTTGTTCCTCGAGACCAGCGGCAAGTCGATGCGCCATACGACCGTCATGACCGAACCGAGCCACCACATCGGCAATCGGTACCGCGGCCAGAGCACCCAACGTCGGCAGACCAAGTCGCACCAATACGTCCGTCAACCCAGCGGCATCACTCAGCCCACCTCGCGCAAGCAGGCTCACCGGCAGCGGAGCAAGAAAAGCTGCCTGCTCGTTGACCGAGATGACCTGAACCCCGTTGCCCGCAGCAAGACCCGCAGCAAGACCGGCGGCAAACGGACCATCCGCCACACCAACCTGCACTGCACCTGGCCAACCCTGAGCGGCCAACAACACATCGACCTGATCGTGTACCTGTTCAGCCAACGATTGGTCGCCACCAAAATACCGAGACGGACCACGAGTGAGTAACGCACACCAGCCGGGCCGAGTGATCTCAATGCGAGGGGAAAATCCCTCGATTACTGCGACGACTGGCTCGAACAACCGTGCATCACGCATCTCATCGTGATCGACTACCACGAGCGCTGAACACCGACCTTGGGCCTCACGGCGGCGCTGACCCACCATCACGCCAGCGCTACGGGCCGACGGGGAACACGCCACTATCCGGTTCGCGTGCACTATCGCGGCAGGTTCGTCACGGGACATTCCAGTTGCCAGCACTGACCAGTCCCGGATGTGCACCACCAATGTGCGCACCGACATTCAACCGACCTCGGAGTAGGACTCAACCATCTGATCGATGTCAGCCCCGGCATAACGAACGGGAATCAAATCGGTTTGCGTCACTGGCGAACAGACATGACCGTGTACATCGGGAAGCCATAGCTCAGCTCGGCGAAGCCGAGATGCGCGGCGGCGTCCGGTGGCTTCGACGGTGATACGACGGGCACACAAATGGCCATGGCCAACACCGAGTCCTTGCCAGCGCGACGAAATAACCGAGAGCCGCACATCGGTTTCGAGCGTTGAGGGTCGGCCCGTCACCCGCGCTGCTCGGACGGTTGGATCCGCTTGGATCAACACCGTTCCTCGTTCGCGGACTCGAGCGGCAAGCCGTGCTGCATCAGCACCACGCAAACGAACCGCTGAACCAATGACAACGACATCGACTGCACCGATCAGCGCCGCCACCACCGTGGCCCACTGTGGAGCGGGAGGCTCACGAATCAAAGCCAGGCGTTCAGGAACAAGACCCATCTCGATGGCCGCGGCTAAACCCAAATCGTTATGCCCAACTACCGCGACCCAACCGCCATCAATCGATGGACCGGTCGCTAACGCCAGAGCCAACGAGCAAACCGCATCAACACCGTCGATGACCACCGTGCTTCCGCGTTGCAGACCACCTTCAGGCATCAACCCCCGCAGGCCATCCAACACCGGCACGACCTGATCGCGGGCCAGCATGACTGGCCGGGTGCGCAAAATCACCTCGTCCAGCGATGTCGGATTACTCACTGTGGCCATACTCCAGTATCGAACAAATGTTCGATACTGGCAAGTGGGTCAGTCGGGGATGACGACCTCAACCCCTTCGCGGTAATAGGTGAAAAGTTCCTCGATGAGTTCCTTCATGCCATTGGTGTTGGCGCCGTCAACGAGATCGACCGTGATCATGTTGCTGCTCACCGTCACGGCGCTCACCCCACCATGATCAAATAACCTGCGAGCAAGTTCGTCGGGCGGTCGCACATCGACCGCGGCATCCCGCGATGCATAACGCTCAATACCCATACCGGTGATGCTGCGATTGATTTCAAATCGCACGACGCCCGGCAGAGCAGATGATTTTTCGATGACCGTCACAGGCTGTCCCATAGCGGCCGACCTTATCGGGCGGTGACCGCGGGTACGGACTCGGCCCCAGTTGCGCCCTGGTGGGTCCTCAACCAAACCAGTGTCGCCAAACCAATCGAGATCAGGCCAAGTACCGCGTGGACAGTTTTAAACGCGGCCGGATCACTGCCGCTCGGCACATGATCAGCCAGCACAATCATCGGAATTCGCACCAGCCAAACCACGATTGTCCATCCGGCAAATAGCCGCACAATCAACACTTCGCCATTCGTTTTGGGCCGAGACCAAGCGCGCACCAAAATCACGAGTCCCGCCACCGCAAGCACAATGAAACTAAGCGATAGCCCGATGCTGAACGCCTTCGACCCAGCACTGATTGTTGCATCGGCCGCGGCGTTGGAGATGCGAGTCGCCCAGACATAAAGGGACCAGACCACCAAGACGATCAACGGCCAGGTACCGGGCTGGAAACGTGGGTTACTACGTGCTCGAGTCATGCTCGAACGATACTGATCAAGCCGCGAGTAGGCAGCATCCCAAGGCGACCGCTAACTTGATCAGCACTCACGACGAGCCACCAGGGGGACCCGATGCCCGACATCACGATCGACGAATTCCGCGACGAAGTCATCTCTTTTCTCGACGCAAACGCCTCGAAAAAAGAAGCCGAACAAACCTTCGTGTGGGGTGAAGGTGACGACGACGTTGCGCTGTTTGAGGAGGTCACGCCCGAGAGCGAGGCTCGCGATTTAGCGCTTGCCCAAGCATGGCGAGCCAAACGATTCGATGCGGGTCTCGGCCATATCACTGGTCCAGCCGAATACGGCGGACGGGGATTGCCAGGTCCTTACGACCGCCTGTACGGCCAGCTTGAGGCCCGCTACCAGACGCCGAACCAAAGCTTTTTCGGCATCGGACTCGGCATGGTGGCTCCCACGATCCAAGCGCATGCAACGCCCGAAGTGAAAGACGCATATCTCCGCAAGATGTACCGCGGTGACCTCGTTGGATGTCAGCTCTTCAGTGAACCAGGGGCCGGCAGCGACCTCGCGAGTTTGCAATGCAAAGCCGTGCGAGATGGTGACGAGTGGCTCATCACCGGCCAGAAGGTATGGACATCGGGGGCGCAGTTCAGCGACATCGGCGAAATCATCTGCCGCACGGATCCTGATCTCCCCAAACATAAAGGACTCACGGGATTTGTCGTTGACATGAAAGCCCCGGGCGTAGAGGTTCGGCCGCTCCGCCAGATGACCGGTGGCGCATCGTTTAACGAGGTCTTCTTCACTGAGGTCCGCGTTCCAGACAGCCACCGCCTCGGCGATGTCAACCAGGGATGGGGCGTTGCGCTGACCACGTTGATGAACGAACGAGCGTCAATTGGTGCCGGTGGTGGCGGTGGGGGCGCCAGCATTAATCGCCTGATCCAGATGTTGCGCCACTTCGGTCTCGACCAAGATGCCGTCGCACGCCAACGCCTGATGGACGTCTATATCAATACCCAGGTCGCGAAATTCAATAATCAGCGAGCGCTTGACAAGATCAAGCTGGGTCAGCTTCCTGGTCCCGAGATGTCAATCGCAAAACTGTCGCTGACCAACAACTTGTGGCGAACCGCCAACTTCGTTGTTGACGTTCTCGGACCACGCGCCATCGCTGATACCGGCGAATGGGGAACCTACGCGTGGTCGCAGTTGCTGCTCGGCGTTCCCGGCATGAAAGTCGCCGGTGGTACCGATGAAGTGATGAAAAATATCGTGGGTGAGCGGGTGCTCGGTCTGCCAAAGGATTCAGGTATCGACTCCACGACACCATTCAAAGACCTGAAGGTCGGCACGCAAGCCTGATCCGCAGGGCCCATTCACCACGCGCCAGAAGCGGTCAGGTTGCTACGAGGCGTTCGGCAATGGCCGCGTCAAAACATTCACGGGCAATGCGACCAAGTACGAGCCCCTGTGCCCATCGGTCACCTTCTTCGACCAGTGTGCCGTCGTCGGTTGGCATCGTGATTGCGTAGCCGAACATGGCCGGAAGTAATTCAGGCGCGAATGCCAGCGTCTCGTTCGGACCAGCCGTGGCCAAGAATCCGGCGCTGGCGCGGGTCCAGAACGAACGGAAGTGCGCCACCGACGGATACTGCGCCGGATCACCATCGCCCACGTCAATTTGAATACATCCAGGCGAGCCAATGCGGCCATGCATGTACCGAACACGTTCGAACACCGGCGCCACGAAGTCGAGCTTGGCGTCGAAATCGCCATAGGTCATTTCGAGGCCGGTATACCAATGCGAGAAGTCACCATTGAAGCGGAGCTCGGGATAGCGCTCGACGAGGTGCACCGTGCGCCACAGGTCTTGAGTAATGGTGGCCCGGTGCGTTTCGATATAGAGCGGTAGCCCAGTGGACGCGGATGCTTCAAGTACTTCTTCGACCAAGACATTTGTTGCGTCATCATCTTCAATGCCGGTACCAACGTGCAACGTCGCGCAATCGAAGCCCATGTCAGCCCAATTGCGAGCCAATTCACTGAGCCCGCCTGGCGTTGGCAGTGCTCCGAATGCGACCGGCACCAATCCCAACTCGCGACATAGCAACGGGTTGGCTCCCTGAATGCCCTGGTACCCCGCGGCCACGGCAGCTTCGAGCACCACCCGTTCGTCACCAACTGGTCCAGCGCTCCACGCCGGCAACAACCATGAAGTGGCGACATTGAGGTCGAGACGAAACGCAGGTGATGTCATCGCGTGACCCTAGGTCGATTTAAAACAGCGCGCCCTGCGAAGTGCTTTTCGCGTCCGAGCTAACTGGGCGCGTGCGTGGGATACCGGTCCACGGAAGGTTGTCCATGAATACCCACGACCTTCGGTGAATCGATGTCGGACCCATGGCCTGCAGCGCAGCTTGATGACGCGGACACGGATAACCTTTGTTGAACTCGAAGTCGAAGCCCGGATAGTTCACCGAATCGGCTCGCATGATTCGGTCGCGAGTGACCTTGGCAAGAATCGACGCCGCGGCGATCGACAAACACGTCGCATCTCCTTTGATGATGCTTCGGGTATTCCCAGTTTGGATGAAATCCCAGGAACCATCGATGAGCACCTGATCCGGCGTCACGCTCAGCCCAGCGAGCGCTCGGGCAGCAGCAAGCTTTTGGGCCGCCGACATACCGAGTTCGTCGCACTCGCGATGGCTTGCATGGCCAACCGCCCAAGCCACGCACCACTCAGCAACGCGGTCAAACATGGCTTCGCGTTCGCGCTCGGTGAGCATTTTGGAATCGCGGATCTTGTATACCCGATGGTCGTGGGGCACCACTGCTGCTCCAACGGTCAGCGGGCCAGCCCAGGATCCTCGTCCGACTTCATCGACGCCGACCACAATGTCGTGGCCAGCCGCCCAAAGTTCACGCTCTACTTCCAGGGTCGGCGATCGACCCTGAAGCGCCTTACGCAATCGCGCAGCCACGCTCTCGCACCCGACCCAATCCCGTTCTTTGCGCAGCGCCGAGGGCGTTTCGTGAACGACTACGCAAAGAACTTGGGAAGGCGATCAGTTTTCGAACCAAATTTGGGTAACTGGCAACACGCCACCAAGGAACCCAGCGGCGATTTTTCCGTTGGGAAGCAGAGAGCCCTCGAGGCCACGAACATTGTTTCCTGCCGCTAGCGCCCATCGAACATGAGACAACCACAGGTACGGCAGGTCAATCGATTGGCGGGCCTGAATGGTGTCCCAAGCCTGCTTGCGGATTACGAAATCGGTTGAAACTCGCTGCCGATCTAAGGCCGTGTCCAATACTGGATCTACGTTGCGCGCCATATTGAGCGCCAGAGGACCCGACGCGTTTGAGCCGTTAAACCAAACAAAGTTGGTGTCCGGGTCAATGGCACCGAACTGCCGCCAAATCTGCGCCTGGTAATTTCCTTGCACCGCATTGAGGATGTAGGTCGATTGTTCCAACGACTGAATTTCGACCTGCATTCCCGCAGCTTGGAACTGACTTTGCAATACCTGGACCGCCTGCAACGTGTCAGGGTCGGTGACCGAACCCAAGGTGAACTTGAGTGGGCCCTTCTCGGCCACATATTCGCTCACCAGTTTCTTGGCCTTCTCGAGGTCATAGCTCGGGTAGCCCGAGTTGGGTGAGAACCATTTCGAGTCATTGGCAAACACACTCGTCGCGTCAAGACTCGGGTCAGTTTGGGTAACCGCGTCAAGCCCGACGTGGTCGATCGCCGCCGCCATTGCCTCGCGGACTCGACTGTCATTCATCGGCGGCTTCGTGAGGTTGAGAAGCACCAACGTTGCATCGGTCGCGCCCGTTGATCGCACCACCTGGAACGTGCCGGCCTTGCCATCGTCAAGCATTTTGCGAATAGTTTTTTCAGCACTACTCACGGTGATGTTGATATCGCCGGCCTTCACCGCGCTATATCGGGTTCCCGCGTCGGGGATCGGCGTGAAGGTCACTTCGTCGAGATAGGGCAAACCTGGCCGCCAGTAGTTGGCATTTTTAGTCGCCACAAACGCCTTGTCGGGGGTCCAACTCTTAAACAGGAATGGGCCAGTACCAATCGGCGTACGACTGCCCGAAGCTTTGTTATCAAGCTGCGCCGGTGCCGGGACTGTGCCCGCCTGTCCCGTCAACGCAGATGGGAACACTGACCACGGTTGCACCATCGTCACTCGCATTGTCAGATCGTCAACTGGTTCAAAACTGGCGATTGGCTTGAACGCGGCACCGGTCAATGGTGACGCCTTAAACGCAGTCATCCATTTGCCGATCGCCGCCGAGTTCAGAGGCGTTCCATCGTGGAACATGATGTTCGGACGAAGCTTGATGTCCCAAACGGTGAAGTCGCTATTCGGCGTGAGCGACTCAGCCAAGTACGGCTGTGCGACGAGGTCTTTGTCGAATGCCGTCAAGGGGTCAAAGATCGCAAGGCCGACTTCGGTGCCCGATGCACCCCAACGATTTTGGGTCGGGTCCCAGCCGTCGGTCTCGGCTTCGAGGGCGAAGGTGAGTTTGCCGCCCGCAACCGGCGAGCCAGTCGCCGTCTTCACCAAGTTCGGCGTGGTGTCGGCGGAACCACCACCAGCGGTGTCGGTTGTCTTGCTGCCACAACCCACGGCAAACATCGCTACGACAGCCACTACCAGCATTGGCCGTACACTTCGACTCAGCACAGACGACATAGGACTCCCCTTAGGATTGCGAGCGATCGTCACCTTAGGCGCAACTTCGACGCCCGGGGCGCCTCGTTTGATTCGATCCACGACATTCAGCGACGACGCCTTGCACCGCCCTACGCTCATTGCATGACTCGAGAGGTGTTCATTGTCCCCCACACCCACTGGGATCGCGAGTGGTACGAGCCGTTCCAGACTTTCCGCCTGCGTTTGGTCGACCTGCTTGATGACTTAGTGCCACGCCTCGAAGCCGATCCGTCGTATCGACATTTTCTTCTCGACGGACAGATGGCCGTCGTCGATGACTATCTGGCCATTCGGCCTGAAGCCGAACCGGTGCTCCGGCGACTAGCCGGCACTGGTCGTCTGGCCATGGGGCCGTGGTACATCCTCATGGACGAATTTTTGGTGTCGGGCGAAACAATGATTCGTAACTTGCAACTTGGTCTTGAGCGAGCCGCAGCGTTCGGCGGTGCCATGCCGGTTGGTTATTTGCCCGACATGTTCGGCCACATCGCACAGATGCCACAGATCCTGACCCAATTCGGATTCGATCAGGCGGTTGTCTGGCGTGGAGTTCCACGAGCGATGTCGACGCCTGCGTTTTGGTGGGAAGCACCCGATTCATCAACCGTGCGCGCCCAATACCTACCTGAGGGCTACGGGAACGGGGCGTCGTTGCCAACTGACGCCGACGAACTCGTCGCCATGATCACACGATTTGAAACCACCTATGGTGCACTCGCAGGCGGACCCGATGATGGACCACTGCTGTGGATGAACGGCACCGACCATCAAACGCCGAAGCCATGGCTCGGCCGAGTAATCGCCGAAGCCAACGATCGGCAAACCGACTATCACTTGCGGATCGCTCCACTTGCCGAGTACCTCGAAGTGGCAACGGTCGACGAACTTGACCGCGTAGTCGGGGAGCTTCGGTCCGGCGCTCGGGCGAACTTGCTGATGGGGGTGGCATCGAACCGCACCGATGTTCGGCAAGCGGCGGCGATTGCCGAACGAGGTCTTGAACGTTTTGCCGAACCGCTCAACGCACTTTGGCAATCGGCTGACCGTTGGCCAGCGGCACTCCTCGCCGAAGCGTGGCGTTTAGTCATCTTGAACTCCGCGCACGATTCGGTGTGCGCATGTTCGGCGGATGAAGTGTGTGACGCCGTCATGCATCGCTACACCGAAGCAAGACAGATCAGCGATGGCTTAACCCAACGAGCAGTTGCCGCGCTCGCAACCACGATCGGCGATCAACGCCCCATCGCTGTAAACGCCTCAGCACGCGAGCGATCCGGACTCGTTGAGCTCACCATGACCGGTGACGGCCAAATCCCGGGAATGCAATTGCTTCGCCAATTCGACGCAGAACGAGTCATTGACGGAGTCACCTGTTCTGATTTACTGCCCATCGTCCAAGGTGCTCTTGACGGCTTTGACGACATCATCAGCGGCTCGGTGCAGATCGGCACCGATGGTGTCATCGACGTTCGCCTTGCCCGAGACCCTGCGACCCCCAGTGGCAAGTGGAACGGTCCCGTGCGCGCCTCGTTGACCGAACTGGCGAAAAGTCAACCGAACGATCCTGCGCGCTTCACCATTACCCGGCCTGCCGGTCGACGGATGCTGATTCGGATCGCCGATGTTCCCGGGTTCGGGTGGCGGGCCATCGACGTGCCTGACAGTTCGGAACGTTCGGGCAACGTTGATGCCGGTCTTTTGCCATCCACTATTCCGGTTTCTGCCCGAGCGGGGGTGCTTTCGAACGGACTCGTCACCGTTGAAGTTCATGGCCAAGACGCCACGTTTTCGATCGACGGGCATAGCGGGCTCGGTCAACTCGTTGATGACGGCGACATCGGTGACACCTACAACTATTGCCCGCCCACTCACGACGTCGTCGTTCAGCGTCCGCGATCGGTCAACGTCGAGACGGTGGAATCTGGCCCGCTTCGTGGCCGGCTCGTCGTGCACGCAACCTACGAATGGCCCGAGCGAGTCGTTGACCAAAGCCGAGTCGGAGACCGTGTCGTGGTTGTCACAACGACCATCGAATTACTCGCGGGAGAACGTCTTGTCCGAGTGAGTCACCACCTCAACAACAACTGCCGCGACCACCGCCTGCGGGCATGGTTTCCGCTTCCCGAGCCGGCGAGAAACTCGATTGCCGAATGCGCTTTCGCAACTGTCACACGGGGACTCATCGCAGAAGGCGGACCGACTGAAGCTCCACTCGCGACGTTTCCATCTCGGCGTTTCGTTCAAGCTGGCGGCCTGACCGTCGTGCATGAGGGGCTGACCGAATACGAATTGCTCAACGTCACGGTGCCAAGCGATGCGCCTCCTCATTCATCGACGTTGGCCCTTACCTTGCTGCGCTGCACAGGCATGTTGTCGCAAGGCCCAATGTCGACGCGACCACTTCCTGCCGGTCCAACGCTGGCGATCGAAGGTCCGCAAATGGCCGGTCCGCAAACCGTTCGCTACGCAGTTCAGGTCGGTGACGCAGATCCATATGCACTCGTCGACGACGCGTTCGTACCGCTCCTCGTGACGTCGCCAATCGTCGATGTCAATCAAGCGCAGGCCAGTGACGAATCTGCCGCCGACCACGGATCAGCGCTCACGATCAGCGGTGCCGAAGTGTCGTCGGTGACACAAGTCGGTGGCCAAATTCAACTACGAGTTTGGAATCCATCTGACGTTACGACGACGGTCACTATCCAAGGTCGATCGGGATGGCTCGTTGACCTCCGCGGATCAACAATTGGTCCATTCGATTCGACATTTCTACTCGCACCGTGGCGGATCGCTACCGCAATCTTGACCTAAAACTTGAACTGCGCGACCTACTCTCGATCTTTTTCTCGCTTCTTGCGTTTGGTTTTCCGCTTCGCTTTGCGCCGAGCATCGCGTTGAGTCGCCGCTGCTTTACGGTCCGCTTTTTCCGCCACCAACGCCACTTTTCGATCGGCCTCGTCGTTGGCCTTTCGAGATTGCGCTTCAGCGTCTAAAAGCAGCAGTTCGATTCGTCGATGGGCATCGGCTTCGATTTCCTCAACCTTGCGTCGCGCGATGTCTTCGACCTCAAGCACGTGCTGTGCTGCTTCGAGATCAAGCAACTCGACCCGGCGGTGCGCGTCGTCCTCAAGCTGGCGCAAACGGCGCGAAGAATCGATGTCAGCCAGCAATTCGACCTGCAAGTCATGGTCAATATCTGCGTCTAACACCGCGTCGGTTATCGCCTCGAGTTGTTCGGTGGTTGGATCATCGGCATAGCCGTCTAATCCAGCGTCTTGACCGTCGACGAATTCGCTCACCTGGTCGAATACCGGACGAGCCGTCATGGACAAGGTAAAGGTCTCACGTGCTGCACGGCGTTGGCGTTCCGCCCTGAATGGCTGCTCAGTCGGATCGCCAAATGACCGCATTGTCCACAGCCGCATGCGTCCGATGTCTTTCAAGTACGTCGAACGAAGACTCTTGAACACAAAATGTGGATCACCGACGATCGCATCATGCACATCGGGACTCACCACCACCGCGCCCGGAAACGCCACATTCACAATTCGGCTGGCCAAGTTGACGACCGAGCCGTAGACGTCGCCATCGCGTTCGAGCACCCGCCCGCTGGCTAATCCAACCCGCACCTCGGACAGATGTTCAGCGTCGCGGTAAGCCGCCGACAACTCCAGCGCCAACGTTGCGCCGCTGCGAACATCATCAGTCATAAACATGACTTCGTCGCCGATCATCTTCACGACGCGCCCATCGTGTCGAGACGTCAAGTCATATGCAATCGCTTCGAACTGTCCTACGACCTCAGCGAGTTGATGTTCTGGGAGTTCTTGCGTCTGAGCAGTGAAACCGACAAGGTCGGCAAAGCCGATGCAGACGACTTCACCCTCATCGGCATTTGCTCGAACGATGCGACGGCGAACCGCTGCGCCTAAATGACGGCGCCAGACCCGATCCATGATGTTGGGAATCAACGGCAGGATTTGGGCACCTCGCAACGCAGATAAATCGACAGTCTCGGGTGGGAGTCCCTCTTTTTCGCGAGCAGAGGCCTGGGCATTGGCGGACTCAACTAACGCCGATGCAATGCGGGCAAGCGACGAGCCAATCACCCGCGACATCTGCAGCGCTATGTCGGTTTCAAGTGCGCCCTCATTGATGAGCCGCACCACATCGGTGAGCATGTCGACGTCGGATGCGGTGAAAAGTTGCTCACCTGGCCGAGGGTCAGGAAAACCCAATGCTCGCCAAAACGCCCGCAACAACCCCGAGTCCAATCCCGACCGTGCCGAAACTTCGATGAGGTCGAATTCGGGATGTTCGTCGATGACGGTGTACTCGAGCGCAAGGATTTGCAGCGTGCCGTCCGCGAGAGCCTGATCGACGACGGCCGCTGGCACGCCCAATGCCAACACGGTTTCGCGCAGCGGATCAGCGGATGAGTCGGTCACGAGAACGACTCGCCGGGATCGAGTGCCGGTTGAGCCGACACCTGCAAATCACTCGCCAGTCGACGTGCATTTGGTGCACTTAATAGCGCGTCACCACGCGCGTCGGTCGTGCGCCACGTTGGGTCAATCCCTGGCGCAGTCAGCACGGCTGGAGTAGTTCCCTCGTGCGGCACCAAATCCCACAACAACGCCGGCCGTTCGCCATGCCAGCGCAGCGCAAACGAAATCATTCCCCAAGATGTCGGCGCATCGTGAACCTCTAGGCCCTGACCGAACCACTCTTCAGGCACCAGCGAACAGAGCGCTAGACCAGTTTCGGTCTCGCGAATGATCAAGTCGCGCACAAACAACAATGCTTCGGCACCCGTGGGCCAATGATGACCATCGCCACGCGACCCGCCACCGGTTCTCGGGTTTACTACTTCGGGCCAAACCCCGGTCGGTGACATGACTGATCGCGCCCAAGCGAAACGGTCCAGCGCGATCGACGCGCTGTTTGCGAGTTCGCGACGAGCGCGCTGCAAAGTTGCCTGTGGACTTAGGCCGGCATAAGCAATCAGATCGACATCGGCAAACCCGACAACGTCGCGAACTTCCCGTGCGGGGAGACGATCCTTCACCATGCCAGCGCGAGTGGCGTAGGTGCGAGCATCCTCCGCGACTTCTGGCTGACCAATCGCAGCCAACGCCTCGGCAATAGTTTGCAGACCGCGCATCGACCACTCAAGTGCCTCAATCGACCAGCGCATGCGCGAACGACGAGCATGGATCGAAGTATCGATCCATCGCGCCGCTTTGGCGATTGGGCCAACGAGCCGTTCCACGAGTTCGTGATCGCGAGTGAGTTGCCAATGTTCGCCAATCGCAACCAGCGCCGCACCGGCCGATCCGGGCTCGGCAGATGCATTCGGAAATGAGCCATTGAGCTGTTGCTGATCGGGGATTATCTCGAGCACCCGACGAACTTCATCATGGAATCCGTAGCGACCGAGTGCTCCCAGGACAACGGCCGCGTCGGGCCAGCTCATCGATTCGGTTGCTGTTGACTGCGGCCAACCAGCGAGTTCGTCACCAGCAACTGCCAGCAGCATCATGCGACGGCCGACATCGACAAGCGACTCCAGCGCAGGCTCAGGAAGGGTGAACCCGAGGCCACGGCGTGTCTGAATTTCCCAACCCTTGGCGACTTGCTCCGCGCTCGGTAATGCAGTGGGAAATGTCACGCCAGTAATGCGCGTGCTTCGGCGGCGATCCAAGCGACTTCGACGCGGCCGGGCCGAAACAGTAAGAGGCATCACGACCCGGACTATCGCGGTATGCGGCAGCGGAAAAATCACTGCGGCCTGCCCTAATCCCTCCGGTGACTGAAATGGTTCAAAACTCGACAATGCCTCACCGCCGAAAACCGTCGTTGAAACATCGCCAACCGGCTCCCCCGCGGCGCGTGCGGGAACTTTCGCCATCAAGAGACCCGGCTCGCGGTTGACCAACAGCGTTGACCCATCAAGTTCGACATCGCGCACCGACGCTTGGCCAACTGGATTCACCGGAACCACGGCCAGCGCCAGCGCGAACGGAACCGACGACTGATTCTCGACTTCAACCACCACGAAATCTTGCCCCAACGAGTTTTCTGCAGCGGCGTGAATCGCGTAAACGCGTTCCACTGCTTCACCGCCAGGGATCCGCATCAATGTCTCGACAACTGGAGCGTCAGCAACGAGGCGTTGTCGCACGCCAACCTCACGGCTGGGTGTGTGCCACCGGTCATCAGCGCCTACCCACCAATCGAGTGACCAGCCTGCCGCGGTAGTGACCAACCCGCGAGGGTCAACAATCGCTCGCGCCGAAGAGGTCAAGGTTCCGACCATGGTCCAACTGCGATGAGTGACATTTTGTGGCATCACTTCGACCGCGCTCGGCACAAAATCAGGGCCACCGACTGACTGCTGACGGTCTAACCAATACGGATCCATGTCAGGCCCGCTGACTCGGGTCGGTCACCGGAGAATCGCCGAACGACACAGACGCTGAGGTCTCGCGGGGACTCGCACCCGCGAGCTCGTGACCATACGTGCGACCCAACAGACCTTGATAGGCCTGCTCCGCGGTGTGAGCTTCGTACAACACCCCGTAGACCTCTTCGGCGATCGGCATTTCGATTCGGTGTTGCGCTGCGAGTTCCATCACAACCGCTGCGGTCTTGACCCCCTCAGCGACCATATGCATCGTGTCGATAATCTCGTCAATGGTGCGACCTTGACCAAGCTGTTCTCCGACATAGCGATTACGACTTTGCGTCGAGATGCACGTTGCAACCAGATCGCCCATGCCAGCCAGTCCGCTGAATGTTGAACTATCTCCGCCCATGGCAACGCCGAGGCGAGTGAGTTCGGCGAGGCCTCGAGTAATCACGGCCGAGCGAGTGTTGTCGCCGGTTCCCAGACCATCTGCCATACCTGATGCAATCGCCATGACATTTTTGAGCGCACCGGCGACCTCGCATCCAACGATGTCGGAATTGGTATAGACCCGAAAGAGTTGATTGGCGAACACTGCTTGCAGTTTCTCGGCAATGGTGTCGTCGCTCATCGCGAGCACGGCCGCGGCCGCATCGCCAGCCAAGATTTCTTTCGCCAGATTCGGTCCAGTCAACACGCCATAGGGGTGACCCGGAAGGACTTCGTTGATGATTTGGGTCATGCGCAGGCGGGTGCCTTGCTCAAGCCCTTTGGTCAGGCTCACGATGGGCACCCAGGGCCGGAGGTGCTCCGAAACCTGCTCGAGCGTCGAACGGAACCCGTGACTGGGCACCCCGACCACCAACAGATCGGCTTGGTTAACCGCGTCGGAAATAGCATCGGTGGCCCGCAGTTCCGTGTGCAACTCGAAGCCAGGCAGGTACCGGCTATTGGTGTGATCGCTCGAAATTTCAGTCGCGACAGCAGGGTCGCGCGCCCACAGAATGGTCGGCGTATTTTGAGCCAATAGGTGAGCGACCGTGGTGCCCCACGAACCCGCGCCCATCACCGCTGCGCAGATCTCCATGGCGCCACCCTAGACTTCGGTTGTGTCCAGCCGCTCCGTCGCCGTGCTGGTACCCGTCAAGGCGTTTGACCAGGCCAAAGTTCGACTGGCAGGGGCACTTGATGCATCTGCACGCGCCAGTCTCGCCAAGTCGATGGCAGCCGCAGTCGTTCGCGCCGCGGCTCCACTTGCCGTGTCGATCGTCTGCGACGACGATGCCGTGGCTTCGTGGGCTGGCAGCCTCGGCGCATCGGTGATCTGGTGTCCCGGTCGAGGCCTCAATGGAGCTGTCGCCGACGGCGTCGCCCACCTTGGTTCCATCGGTATCAAGCGGGTGATCGTCGCCCATGCCGATCTGCCCCATGCGCTGGACCTCACCTGGGTTGCCGATTTCGACGGGATAACGCTGGTCCCGGATCGACACGATGACGGCACGAATGTCATCAGTTGTGAGACCGACTGCGGATTTACCTTTGCTTATGGTGCGGGATCGTTTGCCCGACATAGTGCTGAAGGCGAACGCCTTGGACTGCCCTTGCGAGTTGTGCGCGAGCCTCGCCTAGGCTGGGATATCGACTTACCCGCCGACCTTGCCACCCCATCGTGGCTCGATCATTCCGACGGCACCGGCGACGTTCGCCGGCCCGGCCAGACCTAGATCGAAGATCTGCCGTGATCCGATGAGTTCTTTGAGCACGAACCTTTCGACCCCAGCAATTGCCCTCGCAATTGGCGCGCATCCCGACGATGTTGAATTTCAAGCCGGTGCCACGCTTGCTAAGTGGGCGGCTAATGGATGCATCGTCCACCACATGATCCTGACCGATGGATCAAAAGGAACGTGGAACGTCGACGAAGATATACCGGCGCTGGTTGCGACTCGGCAGGCCGAACAGCGATCAGCGGCCCATGCGTTGGGAACGACCGGTGAGGTCGTCATGCTCGGCGAGGTCGATGGCGAACTTCAATCGGGTCAAGCTCAGCTCGAACGAGTTGCGTATTGGATTCGCAAGCTTCGGCCAACAGTGGTGCTCGGCCACGACCCGTGGCAGCGGTATCGGCTGCATCCCGACCATCGCCACGCCGGGTGGCTGACCGTCGACGGCGTGGTTGCGGCCCGCGATCCATTCTTTTTCCCGCACCAAGACGTGCCCCACCACCGGCCCGACGTCATCGCTTTGTTTGAAGCGGATCAGCCTGACCACGTCGAAGATGTCACTGGTTTTGAAGCGGCAAAGCTCGCGGCATTGCTCGAACACCGCAGCCAATTCGAAACCACAATGGCGATCGAGGGCGATGAGCATGCCGGTGAACAAATCCAGGCGTTCCGCGATCGGATCTTTGACGACATGCGACGTCACGGTGAGTCGGAAGGCTTCGAATTCGCCGAATCGTTCAAGCTTTTGAACGATGTTTGAGCGGTTTGACCCAATCCGGAGGCAAAACCGCTGAAGTTCTGCTGAAATCTGGCCGATTCGTTTGACTATCGCCGATTCGCGAAGGAACCTTGCCACGCAGGGCGGGGGCGTGACCACCGAACTCACAATTTCCACGAGCAATCGATTGGCACAAGCAAAGACATGTCGGCTCGACGATCACCTGCCCCGCGAGGCAACACGACGCTTATTTCGAGAACGGCGCGCGCGAAAATAGGCACCGCGCTCATCGCGCTGGTTGTCATCGGGAGCTCGCTCGCCGTCGTCGCCCCTGTAGCGGTCGCCACTGCCACGCCTGTCGGCCTTTGTGACACGCCCATCGTGAATCCCGTCGCCTGCGAGAACACGAAGGTTGGGAATCCGAAAAGCGAATGGGATATCACCGGTGCGGGCGACACCACCATTCAAGGGTTCGCCACCGACATCAGTGTCAACGTTGGCGAAACAGCTCGATTCAAGATCGACACCGATGCCAGCGCGTACTCAATTGCGATCTATCGGCTTGGGTACTACGGCGGCTTGGGTGCCCGCTTGGTCGATTCCGCGGCGCCGAGCGCGTCGTTACCTCAAATCCAACCGGCGTGTCTTACCGATGCAACAACCGGCCTCGTCGACTGCGGCAACTGGGGTGAATCGGCGTCGTGGGCGGTGCCCGCGGATGCGGTATCGGGCATTTACATCGCTCGACTCATCCGCACCGACACTGGCGGCGCTAGCCACATCGTGTTCGTAGTGCGAAATGATGCCAGTCATTCCGATGTCATGGTGCAAACCTCAGACGCAGCGTGGGAGGCCTACAACAACTACGGCGGAGCGTCGCTGTATGCAGCCGCAACGGCGACTGGCCGTGCAACCAAAGTCAGTTACAACCGGCCATTCAATACGCGGGCAAACTCCAACGAGGACTGGCTATTCCATAGCGAGTATCCGATGCTGCGCTGGCTCGAATCGAACGGGTATGACCTCAGCTATACGACCGACGTTGACAGTGACCGCCGTGGTTCGCTGATCCAGCAGCACAAGACCTTCGTATCAGTCGGTCACGACGAATACTGGTCGGCAGCTCAACGCTCAAACGTGGAATTAGCACGCGATCAAGGCGTCAATTTGGCGTTTTTCAGCGGCAATTCGGTCTTTTGGAAATTTCGGTGGGAGCCAAGTATCGACGCCTCCGCAACCACTGACCGAACCATCGTCACCTACAAGGAAACCTATGACGGAGCCGTTACTGACCCCGATCACCCCGAGATTTGGACGGGAACGTGGCGCGACCCTCGCTTCACTCCACCGACAGACGGCGGTCGACCCGAAAACGCGCTAATGGGCACGATGTTCATGGTGAATGGTGCCATTTCGACCAACCGGTCAATCATCATTCCAGCCTTAGAGGGTAAAGCTCGTTTTTGGCGAGATACCACGGTTGCCAACCTCGCAGCCGGAACAAAGGCGACCCTTCCCATCGGATCACTCGGTTATGAGTGGGACTCTGACATCGACAACGGATCACGGCCCGCCGGACTGGTCCAGCTTTCGACATCAACCTACTCGGTGACTCCCAATTTGCTCCTTGATTACGGCACTACTTATGGCGCCGGTTCAGCGACACACCACTTGACGATGTACAAAGCATCAAGTGGCGCGCTGGTCTTCGGAGCCGGCACCGTTCAGTGGTCCTGGGGGCTCAACGCTACCCACGATCCACCCGGCATGGCCGTTGACGTTCGCATGCAGCAAGCAACGGTCAACCTCCTCGCCGACATGCACAACCAACCCGCGACGCTGCAATCACCACTCACGCTCGCGACCGCTTCATCGGACACGGTTGCGCCTGTTTCCACCATTACTTCGCCGGTATCTGGTGACGTCGGCCAAGTTGGGACGACAATCACTATCGCTGGCACCGCGACCGATTCCGGTGGAGGGATCGTTGGGGCAGTCGAGATTTCAACCGACGACGGGACCACCTGGCACCCGGCGACCGGCCGAGACTCGTGGACTTACAGTTTTACGCCACTCACTCCTGGACCAATCTCGTTGTTAAGCCGAGCGACTGACGACAGCGGAAATCTGAGTCAACCATTGCCGGCTACCACTTTGGCAATCGCCGCTTACGGCAACACCGTGTTTTCCGCCGATGCAACACCAACCGTGATCACCGATACTGATGCGTCATCAATTGAAGTCGGCATGAAGTTCCGAAGCAGCACCAATGGATTCATCAGCGGAGTCCGCTTTTTCAAAAGCGCCATCAATACCGGCACCCACACGGGAACGCTTTGGTCAGCGAGTGGCACGCAACTCGCGACGACAACATTTACCAATGAATCCACTAGCGGTTGGCAACAAGCGACGTTCTCCGCGCCGGTCGCGATAACTGCCGACACCGTGTACGTCATCTCGTACCACGCGCCAAATGGCCATTACTCGGCTGACGACAATTACTTCACACAATCAATTGGCACCGGTGCACTTCATGGTCTCGCCAACAGCGAATCGGCGAACGGCGTGTATCGCTATTCGTCGACGGTTGCGTTTCCAACGTCAAGCAACCTCGCGACCAATTACTGGGTCGACGCCGTCTACTCGATAGAGAATTTAGTCGACACAACTCCACCTTCGGTCATCGACTTCTCGCCCGCGAGTGATGCGATCGATGTATCGACGGCGAGTTCGGTCCATGCTCAGTTTTCTGAATTGGTCGATCCAACATCAATCTCGTTTAACCTCACGGACTCATCGAATACTTCGATACCAGCGACTGTCACCTACGACAGCACCACGAGTACCGCAATACTGAGAGTCGCCGCTGCATTGGCGACATCCGCGACCTACACCGCAGTGGTCAGTGGTGCCACCGATCTGGCCGGGAACGTCATGACGGGTAATCAAACGTGGTCGTTTACTACCGCGGCCGTTGCCACCCAACCAGGTACCGGCGTTTTCGCCGATGGAATAGTGCCGGACTCTGGCCCCGACACCGACACCGCCGCAGTTGAGATTGGGATGAAGTTCAAAAGTGACAACGACGGCTTCATCACTGGGGTTCGATTCTTCAAAGATGCGACGAATACCGGCACGCACTCTGGCGCACTTTGGACTGCGAACGGCACGCTCCTGGCCTCGGTGGTTTTCGCCGATGAAACAGCAAGCGGATGGCAACAAGCGACCTTTTCCTCTGCGGTGCCGGTGACGGCAAACACCGTGTATGTCATCTCGTACCATGCCCCACTTGGTCATTACAGCGTGACCGAGCAGTATTTTGATCAACAGGTTGACAACGCGCCCGTGCATGGCCTCGCCACCACCGAGTCAGCCAACGGGGTCTACATCTATTCGGGCAGCGAAGCATTTCCGAGCAGCACGTACCGCGCTTCGAATTATTGGGTTGATGCCACCTATTCGCCAACCGATCCCAACCAAGCTCTGATCCCCGGAGCACCAACCGGCGTCACCGCAACCGTCGCCAACGCGTCATCCGTCGTCTCATGGACCGCACCGGCAGCGAACGGTGGATCAACCATCACTGGTTACACCATCACCTCAAACCCCGGCGCGTTGACTTGCACCACCACCACGCTGACCTGCACTGCCAGCGGCCTCACCAAC